>Ga0302220_10000128_pt1 | contig 68678 bp, 61 predicted proteins | sample II_Palsa_E1_3_FD_194572 | JGI IMG/M metagenome (GOLD analysis project Ga0302220, IMG submission 194572) | Peat permafrost microbial communities from Stordalen Mire near Abisko, Sweden - II_Palsa_E1_3 | ecosystem: Environmental > Terrestrial > Soil > Palsa > Peat permafrost | place: Sweden...
TGCCCCTTGATCAGCGTGCCGACGAACATGCCCAGCGCGCAGAACGGCAGCACGCCGAACGCACCGGTCAGCATGAGTTTCGCTATCTGCACGGCGCTCAGAGTCACGTGCGCCAGAAACACGCCGATCAAAACCAGCAGCACGGTAACGATGGTGGCCGCGATCATCGCCATCACCATCTTGCCCAGCAGATACGCACCCGGCGGCATCGGCAGCGCGCGCTTCAGCGTCAGCAGACCACCGTCGCGTTCGATCGCCAGCGACACGCCGAAGCCGAACAGCCCGGGTCCGATGATGCCGAACGCGCTGTAGCTGGCTAGCAGGTAGCGCGACGCTTCGCCGTGATTCAAGAGCACGCCGAACATCAGATAGAACACGGTCGAGAACAGCAGCATCGGCAGAATGAATCCGGGTGCGCGCAGATAGCGCAGGCATTCGCTGCGCGCCTCTTGGAGGTAAGCATTGAACAGCCGGCTGCGGGACATTGCGCGGGCTGGTACGTCGATCAGTAAGGCTGAAGCCAAAGCAGCGTTTGTGCTCATTAGCGTGTCCTCAAGCGATGATGAAACATGGACCACAACTGAAACGAAGCCCCCAGCAAAAGCGATTCGATTGCCACGCGCGGCCCAACCAACCTGTTACCGAATATATGTGAGAAACCCCACAGACACAGCGGCATGCAAACCAACATGCCGGTCACCACTCCCGGCGAATAGCTGCGCAGTCGGATCACGCCCAGCAAGTGGAATAGCGCGTTAACCGCAAGAATGCTGCTGATCACCAGCCAGAGTGACCACCCCGAGGACATCATCGATCCCCAGCCAGCGAGCACGATGCAAGCCGCTATCAATATGCCATTGAGCACGATGGCATTGCGCGCCGTGATACTTCGCGCAAGCTCGGGGCGGTAGCGGAGGTGCCAAGTGAGAAAACCACCCGGCCAGACAAACTCCTCCACAATATGGAGCAGGCTTGCAAACAGCGGCAACAGAAATATCAGTGAGCTCATCAGGCAGCCTCGCGCTGGTCCGTGGTGGATGACTGATCCGCATCGCGGGTGAGTTCGGTAAACGCTTCGGCCAGGCCGGCACGCTGCACCTCCAGCTCGCCGAGCTGCGCATCGGCCTCGAGCAGTCGCCGCACCACGGTTTCGGCTTCGGCCGTGGTGATGTGCAGACGCTCGCTGTCGCGGCGCACGTCGGTAACGTGCTGCCAGCTGCGCACCAGTTCGACATCCAGCGCGCTGATGCAGCGAATGCGTTTGAGCGACACGCGCGAACGCAGCGCTTCGACCGTGCCTTCGTGGATCATGCGGCCATGCGCCATCACGCAGACGCGGTCGGCCAACGCTTCGGCTTCTTCCAGATAATGCGTGGTGAGCAGCACCGAACAGCCTTCGGCAATCAGCTGGCGGATGGCCGCCCACAGCTTCTGCCGTATGTCGATATCCATGCCAACGGTAGGCTCGTCGAGAAACAGCAGCTCGGGACGACCGCATAGCGCCAGCGCAAACTGCACGCTGCGCTGCTGGCCGCCGGAAAGCTTGGCGTACGGCCGCGACAGCAGCTCGGCGATGCCGGCCAGCTCAGCGGTTTCGGCCAGCGGACGCGGCGACGGGTAATAGCTGGCCGTCAGCCGCAGCAGTTCGCCCACCCGCAGGGTCGGCGGCAACGCGGCGTTTTGCAGCATGACGCCAATGCGGCGACGCGCGTCGATGCGCTGCGGGTCCTGGCCGAACAGCTCGACCTTGCCACTATCGGCGCGAATCAGCCCCAGCAGCAGCGCGATCGCCGTGGTCTTGCCCGCGCCGTTGGGGCCGAGTAGCGCCAGCAGTTCGCCGCGGTGAATCTGCAGGTCGGCACCGTCAAGCGCGGCGAGCCTTCCGTAGTTTTTGATGACGCCATCGAGGCGGGCGATCGGAGCAGTTAGGTTAGGCATGGGGTTTCCTCGTGTGCTGCTCATGCTCGGCCTCGGGCCGCCTTATCGGCAGTCGCGAACGTCAGTGATCACAGGTGACAGCCGTCATGCAGGGGGTACCGGAGAAACCGGGCTCGCGCTATGCTCAACGCCTGCCTGAGCCCGCCAGCCCTTGTGCGGCGGTGCATCAGAGGGCTTAGAGCCCGCAAGAAAGGGGCCGGGAATGCGCAACCGTTTCGGTGCAGCACACCCAACCCGGCGGCCGTATCGAGCATTGAAAAACCTAGCGGCCTGCTTTGCGTTCGGAGCGAGGCGCCGACGGGGTGAGGAGAAGCGTCATGCGAATGATTGAACAGCTGCGTGAACTGCGCGAATTCGGTGGCAAGCCACGTACGGCCGGCCTGGATGACGCCAGTATCGAGCGCATGGCCGCGGTCGATCCCAAGCTGGTTGAAGCGATCGCTGAAGCGGTGACACGTCATCGCGAGCTGCGTGCCGACATGGCCGATTTTCTGAAGCTGGACGAAGTCGAGCAGCTGGCGCAGGCGCAGGCCGGCTTCATCAATTTCTATCCCGACGATGCGATCAATCCCTACTTGCCTGCGGCGGCCAGCGGCCCGTGGGTGGTGACGCTGAAAGGCGCTGTGCTGCACGACAACGGCGGCTACGGCATGCTCGGCTTCGGCCACAACCATCACGGCATTGCCGCGGCAATGGCCAAGCCGCAGGTGATGGCGAATGTCATGACGCCGAGCGTGGCGCAGATGCGCCTCAGCAAGGCGCTGCAGCGCGAGCTGGGCCACACACGCGGCGGCAGCCCGTACACGCACATCATGTGCCTGAACTCGGGCTCGGAAAGCGTCAGCCTTGCCGGCCGTTTGGCCGACGTCAACACGAAATTGATGACCGATGCGGGTGGCGCGCACGCCGGCCGCACGATCAAGCGCGTAGCCGTGCGCGGCGCATTCCACGGCCGCACCGAGCTGCCAGCACTTTATTCGGACTCCACCCGCAAGACCTATCTGCAGCACCTCGGCAGCTTCAAGTTCCATAACGACCAGCTGCTGATCGTCGAGCCGTACAACGTCGAGCAGTTGAAAAAGACCTTTGCCGACGCCGAGCAGAACGGCTGGCATATCGAGGCGATGTTTCTTGAGCCGGTGATGGGCGAAGGTGACCCCGGCCGCGCCGTGACGCCCGAATTCTACGCCGCCGCGCGTGCGCTCACGAAAGCGCACGGCACCCTGCTGCTGGTCGACTCGATCCAGGCCGGCCTGCGCGCGCACGGCGTGCTGTCGATCGTCGACTACCCCGGCTTTCAGGATTTCGAAGCGCCGGATATGGAAACCTATTCCAAGGCGCTCAACGGCGGCCAGTACCCGATGTCCGTACTCGCCGTAACCGAGCGCACCGCCGCGCTTTATCGCAAGGGCATCTATGGCAACACGATGACGGCCAATCCGCGCGCGCTCGACGTGGCCTGCGCCGCGCTGGATCTGCTGACCGACGAATTGCGCAACAACATCCGCGACCGTGGTCACGAGTTTCTCGACAAGCTCAACGCGCTGAAGAGCGAGCTCGGCGGCATGATCACCAAGGTCCAGGGCACCGGCCTGCTGTTTTCGTGCGAGCTGTCCAGCGACTACAAGTGCTACGGCGCTGGCTCCACCGAGGAATACATGCGCGAGCGCGGCGTCGGCGTGATCCACGGCGGCGTCAATTCGCTGCGCTTCACACCGCACTTCAACGTGACCAGCGCCGAAGTAGATTTAATTGTGGGCAACCTGCGCAAGGCGCTGCTCGAAGGCCCGTGCAAGGCACGCGCCGAGGCTGCCTGATCGGTGACTTTATCCGGTGTTGCGCTGAGTCCAGCGCAGCACCGCGTCCTGCCGCGCCTTCATTCCAGCAGCGCGATCATGGCCTGCAGCGATGTAGGACTTTCCCCACTCCCGATATCCGCACCATGGGCTTAGACTGGCGCGGCCGGCGCTTGCCGGTCACCTAGGGAGGACTTCACGATGTCGATGACACTTCTTCGCACATTGGCGATAAGCGCGGCTTTTGCTTTCGCTGGAGCCGTTTTTGCGTCCCCGCAATCCAGCATGACCGGTCCGGCAGCCAAGACACTGACGCCGCAGCAACAGCGCATGAGCGACTGCAACAAGCAGGCGACCGGCAAAAAAGGCGACGACCGCAAAACCTTCATGAGCAGCTGCCTGAAAGGTCAGACGGCCGCCATGGCCGCGCCTGCAAAGATGACCCAGCAGCAGAAGATGACCAGCTGCAATGCAGACGCCAAGAGCAAGGCACTCGCGGGTGCCGACCGCAAGACTTTCATGAGCTCGTGTCTGAAGAACGCCCCGGCGACTCCATAAACTGGCAACTCGACCCGCAACCCCGCATGCAGCTCTCGATGATCGGGATGCGCATGCGGGGTTGCTTCGTTAAGCTCGGTCGTCATGGCGATCGGTGCATCGCCGACGAAGAGCATCGCGCATGAAAATTGTTGAAGTTCGCCATCCGCTGATCCGACACAAGCTTGGTCTGATGCGCCACGCCGGCATCAGCACCAAGGAATTCCGCGAACTGGCCGGTGAAGTCGCCGCCTTGCTGACATATGAGGCCACCGCCGATCTGGAAACCGTCGACGAATCCATCACCGGCTGGGCCGGCGATCCGGTGCCCGTGCAGCGCATCAAGGGCAAGAAGATCACCATCGTGCCAATTCTGCGCGCGGGCCTGGGCATGCTGCCCGGCGTACTCGACATGATTCCGTCGGCCAAGGTCAGCGTGGTCGGTCTGCAGCGCGACGAGCACACCTTGCAGCCGACTACTTACTACGAAAAGCTCAGCGGACGCATGGACGAACGCATCGCCCTGATTGTCGACCCCATGCTCGCCACCGCCGGCACCCTCATCGCCACCGTCGACATGCTCAAGGCCGCCGGCTGCAAGCGCATCAAGGGCATCTTTCTGGTCGCGGCTCCTGAGGGCCTCAAAAATATCGAAGCCGCCCATCCCGACATCGAGATCTACACCGCCGCCATCGACGATCACCTCAACGAAAACGGCTACATCCTGCCAGGCCTGGGCGATGCGGGCGACAAGATTTTCGGAACGAAACAGCTGCCGACGGGCGATTGAACTCTGAGCCGCGAACTAGCAGTCAGTTGAGGCCAGCGACGTCCGCACTTATCGGCGTCAGCCGCCCTCGCATAGCGGAGACCTCAGATTTCGGCGTTCTACGCGCGCCGGGGATTCGGCGACTCGAACACCGGCCGTTACTACAGGCTCGGGCTCACCGAAGCAATTCGTGGGACGCTTATCCCTGCGATCAAGAGCCAAAAGCCGGTGACTATTTCGAAAATTCCGACAGGTGCATAGCAACCGGGTGCAATGCCGGCAACACTGGGGACCACGATGATCGCGAGCGTACTGATGAGCGCCAAGAACGAGAAAACGACTCCACACCCCGCCAGAATTCTCGGAATGTAACGGGACTTCAAAAGCAAATAGCAGAACAGCGTCGATCCCAATGCGTAATAGACCAGGCCGATGCTGAATTCATCCCTTGCGTGCCTATGTACAGGCTGGCAAGTGCCTGCAATTGCGCGGGTGAGAAAACCCCTGTGAGCGCTGAAGAACTTAAGATATTCAGTGCCGTCATGCCGTTTAGCGTCATGTGGCCGAGAATCACCGCTTCTCCGAGTCGCCAAAACGCCGCCAGCAGAGCCAATGAAGAACGTACCTGCTTGAGCATCGTATAAAACGCGATGGCCAGAACGGCATTGCAGGTCCCACCGATCAGATCGGTCGCCAGGCCGATACGGAACAGGCGTTCGGAGGCGACGATGTTGTGCGCCGTCTGCGCGGCATCCCCATACACCAGGATTCCGGAGCGGATATAGAACTCCGCGAACGCTGCGAGTGCGCCAAGAAACAGATACATGAACCCTGCCACTCGTGCCGCAGTGTGCTGTTCCTGGGTGATCGTGCCCGACATCACCAGCCTTTTATTTGTCGCCCTTCCAGAGAACGAAAGAAGCGCTTGCTCTAGAAGGGCGATGTTTGCAGCATGGCCTCTAAAAAATCAACGACCAAATCGATCCGTCGCCTCCAGCAACTCATCCATGATGCCCGGCTCGAACGCCGAGTGCCCCGCGTCCTGCACGATTTTCAGATCACTTTCGGGCCACACCCGATGCAGATCCCACGCGCTGCGCATGGGGCAGACCACGTCGTAACGACCCTGCACGATCACCGTGGGTATATGCCGGATGCGATCGACGTTGCGCAGTAGCTGATCTTCATGTTCAAGAAAGCCACCGTTGACGAAGTAGTGGCACTCGATGCGCGCGAACGCCAGCGCGAATTCATCCTGGCCGTTGGAGGCGATATGTGAGCGGTCCTGATACAAATAACTGGTCGCGCCTTCCCACACCGACCATGCACGTGCCGCGGCCACGCGCACTTTTGGATCGTCGCTGGTAAGGCGGCGGTAGTAGGCGCCCATCATGTCGGCGCGCTCGACGTCGGGAATCGCATCGCGATAGGCCTCCCATGCGTCGGCGTAAAGCGCGTTGCAGCCGTTCTGGTAAAACCACTCCAGCTCCTGCCGGCGCAGCAAAAAGATTCCGCGCAGCACCAGCTCGGTGACTTTTTCCGGATGTGTCTGCGCATAGGCCAGCGCAAGCGTCGATCCCCATGAGCCGCCAAACACCTGCCAGCGATCGATCTTCAGATGTTCGCGCAGCTGCTCGATATCAGCGACCAGGTGCCAGGTGGTGTTATCGGTGAGTTCGGCGTGCGGCGTGGATTTACCACAGCCACGCTGATCAAACAGCACGATGCGGTAAATGGCCGGATCAAAAAAACGTCGGCATTTTGTGTTGGCGCCGCCGCCGGGACCGCCATGCAAAAACACCACCGGCTTGCCTTTCGGGTTGCCGCTCTCTTCGTAATACAAGGTGTGCAGCGCCGATACCGCCAGCGTGCCGCGATTGAAGGGCTCGATCTCGGGATAAAGCGAACGCAGTGTGGATGACATGGAGTCTCCGTGAAGCTTGATGACGTAGCGCACAAGGCTAGCACGCGGACTTTTTCTGCCCGCTTTCAGCCATCCGCAAAAAGCTTGCCGGGATTGAGAATGCCGTTGGGGTCAAATGCCTTGCGCACGCCTTTCATCAGCAGGATTTCCGCCGCGGTGCGCGTGCTTTCCAGGTACGCCCGCTTGACCAGGCCGATACCGTGTTCGGCCGAGATGCTGCCGCCGTGATGGTTCAGCGTGGCAGCCAGCAGCTTGGTCACGTGTTCGCACTGTGCGATGAATGCTGCCTCGTCCAGATCGTCCGGCCGCAGCACGTTGATATGCAGATTGCCGTCGCCGATATGGCCAAACCAGACCACCTCGATGTGCGGGTATTCATGCGCAAGCAGCGCCTGCATTTCGTGCAGGAACGCCGGCACGGCGCTGACCTTGACCGACACGTCGTTTTTGTACGGCCGATGCGGCGCCAGGCTTTCCGTGATGCCTTCGCGCAGACGCCACAATGCGGCGGCCTGCGCGTCGCTCTGCGCCAGCACGCCGTCGCTGACCCAACCCTGCTCGACTGCCTGTTCAAAAGTGGCCAGCGCACGCTCGCGCACGGCTTCGTCAACCGCATCGAATTCGGTGACGACATAGTACGGGTGGTCGCCGTCGATGGCGCGCTGTGCACCATGTGCCAGCACATGGTTTAGTGCGTGATCGGTAAAGAATTCGAACGCCTGCAGCGACAGACGCGAGCGGAACAGGGCAAACACCTGCATCAACGCATCCATGTCCGGCAGCGCCAGCAACATGACTTGCGACGGCGGCGGTGGATCGGTGAGCTTCAAGGTGGCTTCGACCACGATACCCAGCGTGCCTTCCGAGCCGATCATCAGCTGGCGGAAATCGTAGCCGCTGGAGTTCTTGATCAGGCTGCGATTGAGTTCGAGCAGCTCGCCATTGCCGGCGACCACGGTGAGCGAGGCGATCCATTCGCGCGTATTGCCATAGCGAATGACCCGTATGCCGCCCGCGTTGGTGGCGATATTGCCGCCGATCGAACACGAACCGCGCGCAGCGAAATCGACCGGATACAACAAGCCGTGCGAGCCCGCCGCGTCATGCACCGCCTGCAGCGTGATACCCGGCTGCACCGTAAGCGTGCGATCCACCGCGTTGAAATCGAGTACGTGGTTCATCCGCTCCAGGCTGAGTACCAGCTCACCATTGGCGGCCACGGCGCCGCCGGACAACCCCGTACGACCGCCGGAAGGCACCAGCGCCACGCCCAACTCGTTCGCCCAGCGCACGATCACCTGCACTTCGTCGACACTCGACGGCAGCGCGATGGCCAGCGGCGCCGGTGTCCAGCGACGCGTCCAGTCGCGGCCGTAATGCTCCAGATCGCCCGGCTCTGTCAGCAGGCGCAATTCGGGCAGACGGTAAACCAGTTCGGCGAGCGGGCTATCGGACATGTAAGGCTCCAGAGACCAGCGAAGCCTGCCAGCCGTGTGACGTTGCGTCCAGTGCTGCATCGCCACACGCTCTGCTGTGCTCTGGCATAGTAAGCGTCTGATTACTTTTGGATGGTCGTAATGGAAACCTCATACCCCCGCCAGGACATCAAGGTGCTGCTGCTGGAAGGCGTCAGCGCCAGCGGTGTCGAGGTGTTTCATCGCGCCGGTTATAGCCAGGTCGAACTGCACACCAAATCGCTGCCCGAAGCGGAACTCAAGCAGCGCATTGCCGACGCGCATATCGTCGGCATCCGTTCGCGCACCCAGCTCACCGAAGATGTATTTGCACACGCCAAACGGCTGATCGCGGTGGGCTGCTTCTGCATCGGCACCAATCAGGTCGATCTCGGGGCAGCGCGCAAGCTCGGTATTCCGGTATTCAACGCGCCCTATTCCAACACCCGCAGCGTGGCCGAACTGGTGATCGCCGAGGCGATCATGCTGCTGCGTGGCATCCCGCAGAAAAACGCACTGTGCCATCGCGGTGGCTGGACCAAGTCGGCCGCCGGCAGCTTTGAGACGCGCGACAAGGTACTCGGCATCGTCGGTTACGGCCACATCGGCACCCAGATCGGCGTGCTGGCCGAAGGGCTGGGCATGCGGGTGATTTTCTACGACATCGAAGCCAAGCTGTCGCTGGGCAACGCGCGCGCCGTGCACAGTCTGGACGAGCTGCTCGAACGCGCTGACGTGGTCACCCTGCACGTGCCGGAAACGCCAGCCACGCAGATGATGATTGGCGCCGAGCAGCTGGCGAAGATGCACGAGGGCGCCATGCTCATCAACGCCTCGCGTGGCACCGTCGTCGACATCGATGCTTTGGCCGAAGCGCTGCGCTCGGGCCATCTCGCCGGCGCCGCGGTCGACGTTTTCCCGGTCGAGCCGAAGGGCAACGACGATGCGTTCGTCTCGCCCCTGGTCGGCATGGACAACGTGATCCTCACCCCACACATCGGCGGCAGCACGCTGGAAGCGCAGGACAACATCGGCATCGAAGTGGCCAGCAAGCTGATCCGCTACAGCGACAACGGCTCGACCCTGTCGGCAGTGAATTTCCCCGAAGTCACCCTGCCCGAACACCCCCACAGCTACCGCCTGCTGCATATCCATCGCAATGTGCCCGGCATGCTCGCGCGCATCAACGAACTGTTCTCCAGCGGCAACATGAATGTGGATGCCCAGTTCCTGCAAACCGATAGCGAAGTCGGCTATGTAGTGATCGACGTCACCGCCGACGAGGCCCAGGCCACCGCGCTCAAAACTCAGCTCGCCGCCATACCGGGCACGCTGCGCAGCCGTGTGCTTTATTGAAGCCGGCAAACGGGGCACGCGGAGCATAGCTGCGCGTTGAATCCTGCCGCCGACGCTAACTAAAAAGCGTGGCGTTAATCGAGCAAGCATAAGTGGGCAACAATTCGCCGAACTGTAGAGAGATGCTGCTCTGCGTTGCCTGCTTCTTCGCCGGCCACCTCAAGTGACTGCCCAAAAAAAGCGCCCAATGGACGCTTTTTTTGGATGCTTCACTGATTGGTCGGGGCGGCCGGATTTGAACCGACGACCCTCTGCCCCCCAGGCAGATGCGCTACCAGGCTGCGCTACGCCCCGACGAAACAGCAAGTCTGGAATGATAGCAGCTCACCGGTCTGCGCCGGTAGCTGCCGATGCACTGAATGTCAGCGGCGCAGCAGTGTCAGCACTTCTTCCAGCTCCATTCGCACCTGACGAACGATCTGATGGGAGATGCTGGCTTCCATGCGGGCCTGCGGACCTTCGAGCCGAGCGCGGGCGCCGGTGATGGTGAACCCTTCGTCGTACAGCAGCGAACGGATCTGACGAATCATCAGCACGTCGTGGCGCTGATAGTAGCGACGGTTGCCACGGCGCTTGACTGGATTGAGCGCAGGAAATTCCTGCTCCCAATAGCGCAGCACGTGCGGCTTCACGCCGCAAAGCTCGCCGACCTCACCGATGGTGAAGTAGCGCTTGGCCGGAATGGCGGGTAGTTCGGTGTTATTCCCTTGGTCCAGCATAGCCTTCGACTCTTACCTTGAGTTTCTGTCCTGGACGAAACGTCACCACGCGCCGGGCGGAGATCGGAATCTCCTCCCCGGTTTTGGGGTTGCGTCCAGGCCGCTGGTTTTTCAAACGCAGATCAAAATTGCCGAAACCGGACAACTTGACCTGCTCCCCGTTTTCCAATGCTCCACGTACGACTTCAAAGTACGCGTCCACGAACTCTTTAGCCTCACGCTTGTTGAGGCCCACTTCGAGGAATAGCCGCTCGGCCATCTCCGCCTTGGTCAGCGCCATGTTATCCCCGTAGCCTTGCCTTGCATGTTTGCTCCAACGCAGTCATTGCTTCCCGTACGCAACGGTCCGCGTCGTCGTCAGTAAGGGTGCGTGAAGCGTCCTGTAAAATCAAGCCCATAGCGAGGCTTTTTCGGCCAGCTTCGACACCGTTGCCACTGTAACGATCAAACAGCCGCAGTTCTTTCAGTTGCTGACCTAGCGTTTCGCGCACCGTCTGTTCGATCTGCGACCAGCTGATTGCCTCGGGGAACTCCACCGCGATATCGCGACGAACCGTGGGGAAACGCGATACCGGCAGCGCCTTCGGCAGACGGCGCGCCAGCGCAGGGTCCAGCCTGAGTTCCAGCACGTGCACGTCCGTACCCAGGTCCAGCGCCTTCGCCAGCTGAGGATGCAGCGCACCGAGATAACCCACGGTTTCGCCGTCACGCGCGACGCGCGCAGCGCGCCCCGGATGCAGCCAGGGCGGCAGCGCATCGGCGTGCACCGACCAGCGCGACGGCTCGCCGCCCCAGGCGATCAGCGCGTCTAGATCACCCTTGATGTCGTGAAAATCCAGCGCGCGCGATGGCTCGCCCCACTGCTCGGCACGCGCATTGCCACAGGCGACAATGGCCACGCTCGGCGTTTCGACCGGCGGATTGCCTGCTTCAAACACGCTGGCCACTTCGAACAGGCACACACGTTCCTGCTGGCGCGCGCGATTATGCCGCAGCGCCTCCATCAGGCCTGGAAGCAGCGAGGGCCGCATGATCGCCAGATCGGCCGACAGGGGATTGGCCAGTGGTACCAGCCGATCTGTAAAACCCCATTGCGCCAGAAGATCCGCCGCCACGAAGGACAGGTTAACCGCTTCGTAGTAGCCCCGTGCCGCCAGCTGCTCGCGCAGTGCGAGCGGGTTGATGCGTGCCTCCGGCTCCACGGCCAGCACCAGCGCACCACTGGGCGTATGCGTCGGAATATTGTCATAACCAAAGATGCGCGCGACCTCTTCGATCAAATCCTCTTCGCGCTCGATATCGAAACGGCTGCTGGGCGCCGTGATGCGCCAGCCTTCGGCGGTCGATTCCACCTGCATGCCGAGCGCGGTAAAAATGCGCGCCACCTCGGCATCAGCTACCTCGACGCCAAGCACGCGCTTGAGGCGCGCTCGGCGCAGCGCAACCGCGACGGGCGCCGGCAGATCGGCAAGATTCTCGGCTACCAGCACAGGGCCGGCCTTGCCGCCGGCGATCGACAGCAGCAGCTCGGTGGCTCGCTCCAGCGCACGTCGCGGCAGCTCGGGATCGACGCCGCGCTCGAAGCGATGGGAGGCATCCGTGTGCAAACCCAGCTTGCGCGCCCGCCCCATGATGGCGGCCGGGACAAAGTGCGCCGACTCGAGAAAGACGTTAAGCGTGGCATCGGTAACCCGCGAATCGAAGCCGCCCATCACGCCGGCAACTGCGAGCGCGCTTTGCTCATCGGCGATCAGCACAAACTTTTCATCGAGCTTGGCTTCGCTGCCGTCGAGCAGTTTCAGGGTTTCACCCGCGCGCGCGTGGCGCACGACGACGTCGCCGTGCAGCTTGTCGTTGTCGAACGCATGCATCGGCTGACCCAGCTCCAGCATCACGTAAGCAGTGATGTCGACCACCGCGCTGATGGAGCGCAAGCCGGAACGGCGCAAGCGCTCGGCTAGCCAGAGCGGGCTGCGCGCCGTCGGGTCGATGCCTTCGACGATACGGCCCAGATAGCGCGGCGCGTCCTTACCAGCTTCGAGACGAATACCACGACGCGCATCGCCGGTCACCTCAGCAGGCACCTGCTCCGTTACCTTCACCGCACTCCCGAACAATGCCGCCACGTCGTGCGCCAGGCCGACCAGGCCAAGGCAGTCGGGCCGATTCGGGGTGAGCTTCAGTTCGAAGCTGGTGTCGGGCAGACCGAGATAAGCCGCCAGCGGCTGCCCCACCGGCGCGTCGAGCGGCAGCTCCAGTAGGCCCGATGCATCGGTGTCGATAGCCAGTTCTTTCGCCGAACAAAGCATGCCGAACGATTCCACTCCGCGCAGCTTGGCCGCCTTGATCGCGATACCGTTGGGGAGATTCGCGCCGACTTTGGCCAGCGGCACCTTGATGCCGACGCGTGCGTTCGGCGCACCGCAGACGATTTGCAGCGTTTCGCCCTGACCTGCGTCGACCTTGCAAACCTGCAACCGATCCGCTTCGGGATGCTTTTCGGCAGAGACGATCTCAGCCACGACCACGCCATCAAGATGTTCGCCAAGCGCGGACAGCTCTTCCACCTCGAGCCCAGCCATGGTCAGCGCGTGCGCCAGCTCGGCACGGTCGGCTTTTATCTCGACGAGTTCACGCAGCCAGTTTTCGGAGAATTTCATAGATGCTCACTGTGTATGAGGAGCGGGGCGAGGGACGAGTAGCGAGGGCGGCACATTCAGCTTTGCGGTAACGGCTTGAACGACGCACTAGCTACTCGCCTCTCAGCGCTCGCCCCTTGCGTCTTAGGCAAACTGCTTGAGAAAGCGCAGGTCGTTCTCGAAGAACGCGCGCAGATCGGAAACGCCGTAACGAAGCATCGCGAAGCGCTCCACGCCCAGACCAAAAGCGAAGCCGGTATAACGCTCGGGATCAATGCCGCAGTTCTTCAGCACGTTCGGGTGGACCATGCCGCAACCCAATACTTCGAGCCAGCGGGTGCTGCCATCTTCGGCATCCCAGCGAATATCCACTTCGGCCGACGGCTCGGTAAACGGAAAGTAGCTGGGGCGAAAACGCATTTCAAAATCGCGTTCAAAAAACGCGCGAATGAATTCGGCCAACGTGCCTTTCAAATCGGCGAAGCTGGAGGTTTCGTCGATCAGCAAACCCTCGATCTGATGGAACATCGGCGAGTGGGTCTGGTCCGAATCGCTTCGATAAACCTTGCCCGGCGCGATGATGCGAATCGGCGGCTGCTTATCCTTCATCGAGCGAATTTGCACCGGCGAGGTATGCGTGCGCAGCAGCCGGCCGTCACCGAAGTAAAAGGTGTCGTGCATGGCGCGCGCGGGATGGTGCGGCGGAAAATTCAGCGCTTCGAAATTATGCCAGTCGTCTTCGATCTCCGGGCCGTCGGCACGCTGGTAGCCCAGCCGCGAGAAGATCGATGCAATGCGTTCCAGTGCGCGCGTGATCGGGTGGATGCCGCCGCGCTCGCCGTCCCGGCCCGGCAGGCTGATGTCCAGCTTCTCCGACGCCAGCCGGCGACCCAGCTCGGCCTGCTCCAGCACCTGCTTGCGTGCCGCCAACGCTTCGGCGAGGCGATCCTTGACCGTATTGACCTCGGCGCCGCGTGCCTTGCGCGCGTCGGGTGCCAGTGCGCCGAGTGCTTTCAGTGCTGCGGTCACGATCCCGCTCTTGCCGAGCAGGCTCACGCGCAATGCATCAAGCGACTCCAGCGAGTTGGAATTGTCGATGTCGGCCAACGCTTGCGTAGCGCGGCTTTCCAGGTCGTCCATCAATGCGACTCCGGTGTTGCCTATTGAATGGATCCAATGAACGGATCCGCGAGTTCCCCTGCCGTCGCGTGTCACCAACAACGCGTTGCGCGAGCAGCGTAGTGCACAAATGCCATACTCTAAAAACAAAACGGGGAAGAGGTTTTGGCCTCTTCCCCGCTTGCTTTCAATCGTATCGCGCTGGCGCCGAAGCGCCCGACGATCAAGCGGCCAGACTGGCCTTGGCTTTTTCGGCGATCACTTCGAAGGCCTTGATGTCGTGCACGGCGATATCGGCCAGCACCTTGCGGTCGACTTCGATACCGGCCTTGGTCAGGCCATTGATCAGGCGGCTGTAGGACAGGCCGAACATGCGTGCCGCTGCATTGATACGGACGATCCACAGCGCGCGGAACTGGCGTTTGCGCTGCTTGCGGCCGATATACGCATACTGACCAGCCTTGATAACGGCCTGGTTGGCAACGCGGAAGACCTTGCGGCGGGCGTTGTAATAGCCCTTGGCACGACCGATAACTTTTTTATGACGACGACGGGCGGTAACGCCACGCTTTACACGAGCCATGGTTTATCTCCTCGTCTTACAAGTACGGCAACATGCGCGCTACACCCTTGGTGTCACACGCCTTGAGATGATTCGGTGCACGCAGACCACGCTTACGCTTGGTCGACTTCTTGGTCAGGATGTGTGACTTGAAGGCATGGCCGCACTTGATCTTGCCCGATGCGGTCTTGCGAAAACGCTTCGCCGCCGCCCGGTTGGTCTTGATCTTGGGCATAACTATTTCCTTGTGTGAGAACGCCATTTGAGTGGGCGTCCCGGTTTCTGACTGATCTGGCGGTGCCTCGGAGTTCTAGGAACCCGGCCACTCTTTCCGTCCTGCCACGATCGGTGCACGACCCATCCGGCGGGTCGAACCGCAAATTGTACGGGGAAATGCGGCCACATACCAGTCGCCGCACGCCGAGTACTCAGGTTGCCGAAATGACGACGTAGGTCGCCACGGGGCTTATTACTTTTTCTTCGGACCGATCATCATGACCATCTGACGGCCTTCCAGGCGCGGGAAGGACTCGATCTGGCCATTCTCGCCGACGTCTTCCTGAATCTTCTTGGCCAGGTTCTGTCCCAGATCCTGATGCGACATCTCGCGGCCGCGGAAGCGGATGGTGACCTTGACCTTGTCGCCTTCCTCAAGGAAGCGAAGCATGTTGCGCAGTTTGATCTGGTAGTCGCCCACGTCGGTAACCGGACGGAATTTGACTTCCTTGATCTCGACCTGCTTCTGCTTTTTCTTGGCGGCCTGCGCCTTCTTCTGCGCTTCGAACTTGAACTTGCCGTAATCCATGATGCGGCAGACCGGCGGATCGCCGTTCGGCTGGATCTCGACCAGATCCATGCCGGCTTCCTGCGCCAGCGCCAGCGCCTCGTCGCGCGTAAGAATGCCCAGCTGCTCTGCCTCGGCACCAATTACGCGTACCTTAGGCACCCGAATTTCCAGGTTGCGACGATTGCCCTTGTTGTCGGTGGTTGCGATACCGCGATCCTCCAGAAGAAGTAATGAAACAGACCGAACAGCGCTCAGCGCTTGGTTTCGGTTACCAGCCGTTCGGCAAAATCAGTCAGCGACATGCTGCCCAGATCTTCCCCCGAACGGGTACGCACGGCCAGGGTACCCGTTTCTTTCTCGCGGTCACCGACCACGAGCAGATAAGGGACTTTCTGCATCGTATGTTCGCGGATTTTATAGCCGACCTTCTCATTGCGCAAATCAGATTGCACCCGGAAGCCTTTATCGGCAAGGGTTTGCGTCACTTCACGGACATAATCGGCCTGTGCATCGGTGATATTGAGCACCACCGCCTGTACCGGGGCCAGCCAGGACGGCAGCTGTCCGGCGTAATGCTCGATCAGGATGCCGATGAAACGCTCCATCGAACCGACGATGGCCCGGTGCAGCATCACCGGATGCTTTTTCTGGGAATGCTCGTCGACGTACTCGGCGCCGAGGCGTTCTGGCATCATGAAATCGACCTGCATGGTGCCGACCTGCCAGGCACGGCCGATCGAATCCTTCAGGTGATACTCGATCTTGGGTGCATAGAAGGCGCCCTCGCCCGGCAGCTCCTCCCATTCCACGCCAGCGGCGCGCAGCGCACGGCGCAACATTTCCTCGGTGCGATCCCAGAATTCATCCGAACCGATGCGCTTTTCCGGACGCAGCGCCAGCTTGATGGCAAGGTCGGTAAAACCGAAGTCGGCATAGACTTTCATGGCCTGCAGATGAAACGCCGTGACCTCGCCCTCGACCTGCTCCGGCGTGCAGAAGATATGCCCGTCGTCCTGCGTAAAAGCGCGCACGCGCATGATGCCGTGCAAGGCGCCCGAAGGCTCATTGCGATGGCAGCCGCCGAACTCACCGTAGCGGATCGGCAGCTCGCGATAGCTGTGCAGACCGGTATTGAACACCTGCACGTGGCCCGGGCAGTTCATCGGCTTCAGCGCGTAGGTATGCTTTTCTGACTCGGTAAAAAACATGTTCTCGGCGTAGTTGTCCCAGTGCCCGGATTTTTTCCACAGCGACACGTCCAGCACCATCGGGCAGCGCACTTCCTGATAGCCGCTGCGCTTGTAAACGCCGCGCATGTACTGCTCGACCTGCTGCCAGATCGCCCAACCGTTCGGGTGCCAGAAAACCATGCCCGGGCTTTCTTCCTGCTGATGGAACAGGTCGAGCTGCTTGCCAATCTTTCGGTGGTCGCGCTTCTCGGCCTCTTCCAGCTGGAACAGATAGGCCTTCAAATCCTTGTCGTTGAGCCAGGCGGTACCGTAGATGCGGGTCAGCATGGCGTTGTTGGAGTCGCCGCGCCAATACGCGCCAGCGACTTTCATCAGCTTGAACGCGCGCAGCTTGCCTGTATTGGGCACATGCGGGCCGCGGCAAAGGTCGGTGAACTCGCCCTGCGTATAAAGCGACAGCGGCTGATCGGCCGGAATGCCTTCGATGATTTCGGCCTTGTATTCCTCGCCCAGACCGCGGAAAAACGCTACGGCCTCGTCGCGCGATTTCACGCCGCGCGTCACTTCCAGCTGCTCGGCAACGATCTTGGCCATTTCGGCCTCGATCTTCGGCAGGTCGTCCGGGGTGAACGGCCGCTCGTAGGCGAAGTCGTAGAAGAAGCCGTTGTCGATCACCGGGCCGATCGTCACCTGCGCGCCTGGATACAGTCGCTGTACGGCCTGCCCCATCAGATGCGCGGTGGAGTGGCGCAGGATCTCCAGCGCCTCTGGACTCTTGTCGGTAATGATCTGCAGGCTGGCGTCGTGCTCGATCGGGAAACTGGCGTCGACCAACTGGCCGTCGACCTTGCCGGCCAGCGTTGCCTTGGCCAGACCGGCGCCGATCGAGGCGGCCACGTCCTGCACGGTAACGGGATGATCGAACGGCCGCTTGCTGCCGTCGGGTAGCGTGATTTCAATCATGGGAGTACCTGGGCATACGCGCTAGAGGCGTGCATTAATAAAAATTTGGATCTGAAGGCCATCTTGGCAACCGGCCCGAACGATGAGCAAAAAAGAAAGGGCGTGACGCCCCCTGTTTTCGAAAACAAGGCGTGGAATATCAGCGGTAGTAGCGGGTAGTTGCCATGTCGCACGCTCGGCCGGCGCAGGGCGCGGGCCACCTTGTCTCGTCAGTCAGGTGAAATCCAAGTTTAGCGCAAATCCACCGTCAAACATGCTCCGGCGCGCTTGAGTCGCCCATCTCAAAACGGCTTGGCGACGGCCAGGTAAAGCACGCCGAGCAGCAACAGCACCGGCAGCTCGTTGGTCCAGCGCAGCGCTTTCGAGGACGGCAAAGACCCGCCGGCCGCCGCGCGCTTGAGCATGCGCCCGCAGACGATGAAATAAATCAGCAGCACGATCACCAAGCTCACCTTGGCGTCGATCCAGTGCATCGGACCCACCACGTTCGGCAGTGCCGCCGGAAACACCCTCCAACCCTGCCACAACGCCAGACCCAGCACGAAAGCCAGTCCGAACATGATGTGGCCGAAGCGATACAGCCGCCGTCCCATCAGCTGCAAACGTGCCTGCACCGGCGGCTGACCCGCGGTCTCGGCCATGTTGACCAAAATCCGCGGCAGGTAGAAAACGGCCGCCATCCACGCCACGACAAACAGCAGGTGCAGCGTTTCGATAAACGTGTAAGTCATGGCTTGGATGCTTTGACAGCTGCGAGGTGCAGCCGTGGGATGATAGCGCGGACGTCGTGCCGTTCAATCGACCCGAATGAGCGCGCGGCGTCCTGCGCGAGCCTTATTCCCGAACCGGGCCGATGCTCGACATCAGCGCCTGCAGCAGTTGCTCCTGCTGCGCCACGATCAGCGGCGCATTGTGACGATCGGTAATCTGGAAAAAATCCTCCACACGCTCGCCAAACGTGGCGATGCGTGCATCGTGCACGCGCACTTCGGTGTTGAGCATCACCTGGGCCACCGCGGCCAGCAGGCCAGGCCTATCCGTGCCGACCAGGGCCAGCTGAGTGCGGCCGCCGGCCGCGTGGAAGCTGATCCGTGGCGACGTCTGGAAATGTTTCTGATGACGCGTCATGTTGCGCTTGCACGGCTGCATGCCGGTGGACTGCTCCAGTTCGCGCTGCAGCCGCTGCTGCAACTCCTCTGCGCGCGCGGCGCTTGCCGGCTGCTGGGTATCGGCTTCCAGCAAAAGAAAGGTATCCAGCGCCATGCCGGTTGGCGAACTCAAAATGCGCGATTCCATGACCGAGAAACGCAGGCGGTCAAGGACAGCCGTGACGGTGGCAAACAGGCCATCGCGGTCAGGCGTATAGACAAAAAGTTCGGTGCAGCCGCGCACGGAAAAAGGCTGCACCGCAACCAGCGGCACCACGCCCTTCGCCGCCAGGATGGACCGCGTCTGCCAGGCAATCTGCTCGGGCCGATGCCGCATAAAACTCAGCCGCGGAAAGTCCGCCCAGACGCGAACAACGTCGGCTTCGGCGTAGCCATCGTTCATCAGCAGCGCCAACGCGTGTTCGGAACATTCGCGCACGCGCTCGGTGGCATTGCGCGGCAGATTGACGTCGCTGCGCAGCGCGTAACGCGTTGCGGTGTACAGATCGGACAGCAGCCGGTCCTTCCACGCATTCCACAGGCGCGGGCTGGTGCCGATGATGTCGGCGATGGTCAACAGGTAAAGCTGACCGAGACGTTCGCGATCATCGACCAGATCGGCAAAGCGCTGCACCACATCCGGGTCAGTGATGTCCTGGCGCTGCGCGGTGGTGCTCATCAGCAAATGCCAGCGCACCAGCCAGGCAACGCGATCGATGTCGGCACGAGGCAAACCGAGCTGCGCGCAGAATGTGCGTGCGTCGTCCTCGCCCAGCACGGAATGATCGCCACCTCGACCTTTGGCGATGTCGTGGAACAAGGCCGCCAACAACAGAATTTCCGGTTTCGGCAGCGTGCCCCAGATCTGGCAGGCCATCGGAAATTCGGTGATCGCAGATGGCTCGGCAAAACGCGCCACATTTTTAAGCACGCGCAGCGTGTGCTCATCGACCGTGTAAACGTGAAACAGGTCATACTGCATGCGGCCGAACACCTTGCCGAATGCCGGAAGAATCGCCGCCAGCAGGCCGTGCCGATTCATGCTCCAGAGCGCATTGACCGCAGGCGCGCCGCGGCGAAGCAGATGCAGAAACGCATCCAGCACGCCGCGATCGGTCGACAGCGATTCGCCGTGCGCGGCGGTGGCCTGATGGATGCGGCGCATGGTGTCTGCGGTAAAACCGATCACGCCCGGCTGATCGAGCCGCGCAATAAATACATCCACCAGCGCCGACGGCCGCTGCAGGAAAAGCTCGGGATCGCGCGCCGCAAGCCGCGTGCCGAAACGCACAAAATCGGCGCCCGCCGGCTGCGCTTCCGACGGCGTCTCAAGCATCTCCTCGAAACGCTCAGCCACCTGCACGCCGAGCCGTTCGATCTGCGTCGCGGCGCGGTAATAGCCCTGCATGAACTGTTCGACGCCGAGATTCTTTTCGTGCTCGTCCTCGAAGCCCAGCCGCGTCGCCAGCCCGCGCTGATAGTCGAACAGCAATCGCTCCTCGGCCCGACCGGCTTCCAGATGCAGCGCATACCGGTAACGCTGCAGCGTCGCCTCTGATTCTTCGAGGGCCTGCTGTTCCGCCGAATCGAGCAGACCCTCGGTCACCAGGTCGGCAAAGCCGTTCGCGTGCGCCAGCCGACGGCCGAGCCAGCGCAACGCGTCGAGCGTGCGCAGACCGCCCGGCCCATCCTTGATATTCGGTTCGAGGTTATGCGCGGTGTCGTCGTAGCGGGCGTGGCGCGCATCTCGCTCGGCCAGGCGTGCCGCCAGATACTTCGCCGGCGGCCACAGTGCCGGATCGTCGATGATGCCGCGCAGCCGCTCGGCCAAGGCTGGATCTCCGCTCAGCCGACGCGCGTCCAGCAGGCTGGTGAACACGCTTAAATCTTCCGACGCCAGCTCGCGGCATTGGCGCACGTCGCGTACCGCATGGCCTACTTTCAGGCCTACGTCCCACAGCGTGGCAAAAAACTGTTCCAGCGCGCGCAGCCGTGCTGGCGCCGGCGCCTCGACAAGCGCCAGCAAATCGACGTCCGAATAGGGAAAGAGCAAACCGCGACCATAGCCACCGACGGCAAACAGCGCCGCGCCACTGACATCGCCCAGGCACGCCATCCAGACATGCGCCACCACGCGTTCGACCGACTCGCTGCGCCGGCGCGCCAGCACGGCAGCATCGCCACCGTCGCGAAAAGCCGTGGTCAGGGAACGGTTGACGTCGCCCAGCAGCTGTCGCAATGCCAGCCGTGCTTCGGCCGAGACGCCGGAACGCGGCACCGCTACCGGTAGGCGCGGCAACGGCGGCAGTGCGGCGAAGCGAGGTAACGACGACATGATCGGGCAAGGCTCCTGCAGAACTTTACGGTTCACGGGCGGCAACAGCGCGCTGGAGAATCATCTCATTTGGCTGGCCTCACGAACGCTTGCTACGCAGCATATTTTCGCGCCGTCTGTTTGAATCTAAGTTCTTCTTGAACCTGGTTCTTCGCCGCCAGATCTGCGTTCGCTCAGGCGTCCGGCCATGCCGTGAGTATTTCGAAACCGTCGTCGGTCACCGCGATGGTGTGCTCCCACTGCGCCGAGAGCGAGTGGTCCTTGGTCACCACGGTCCAGCCGTCCGGCAGCTGCCGGGTTTGCGGCTTGCCAGCGTTGATCATCGGCTCGATGGTGAAGGTCATGCCCTTCTTCAATTCGACGCCCGCGCCCGGCTTGCCGTAATGCAGCACCTGCGGCTCGTCGTGGTAGACCTTGCCGATACCATGACCGCAGTATTCCCGCACCACGCTGAAACCAGCGGCCTCGGCGTGCTGCTGGATCGCGTGACCGACGTCGCCCAGCGTGGCACCCGGACGCACGGCCTTGATGCCGTTCATCATCGCCTCAAAGGTGGTATCGACCAGCCGCTTAGCAAGCACCGACGGCGTGCCCACGAAATACATGCGGCTGGTGTCGCCGTGCCAGCCATCCTTAATCACGGTGACGTCCAGATTGACGATATCGCCATCCTTCAACACCTTGCCCTCGTTCGGAATACCGTGGCAAATAACGTGATTGACCGAGGCACACAAGGTTTTGGGGAACCCGTGATAGCCGACGTTGGCGGGAATCGCCTGCTGCTCGTTGACGATGTAGTCATGCGCAAGCCGGTCGAGCTCCTCGGTAGTGACGCCGGGCTTGACGTGATCCTTCAGCATGGCGAGCACATCGGCGGCCAGCTTGCCGGCAATACGCATGCCTTCAAGGTCTTCGGAGGATTTGAGAGTAATAGCCATAAGTCCTGCCTAGATGGCGACTCAGCCCGGCCGGTTCAACCACTTAAACCGCCGCAACTTGCCGCGCTGCCGGCGCACCGGCTACAATTCGGGAGTTTTGCTGACCTGACACAGCCATTTCACCGGACTGTGCAGCGCAAAGCGAACCGGGATTGTAACCGCCTAGCGGTCCAACACCCAACCAACGCCACACACGTATCGGCACCGCCTTCGGGGTGCTGCGTGCGATCCCGCCACTCAATGGGACGTTCGCGGTCGAAGTCGGGGGTACGTGGAGGTCCCAACCCCCAGCCTTTCGAAGGTCCGCCTTTCAAAGGTCATTGCAAGGAGTTTCACCATGGCACAAGTCACCATGCGTCAAATGCTCGAAGCCGGCGTCCATTTCGGTCACCAAACCCGTTACTGGAACCCCAAGATGGCTCCGTACATCTTCGGCGCCCGCGGCAAGATCCACATCATCAATCTCGAAAAGACCCTGCCGCTGTTCACCGACGCGATGAATTTCCTGTCGGCGCTGGCTCAGAAGCGCGGCACCATTTTGTTCGTCGGCACCAAGCGCTCGGCCCGCGAGCCGTTGGCTGAAGAGGCCGCACGTGCCGGCATGCCGTTCGTCACCTCGCGCTGGCTCGGCGGCATGCTGACCAACTTCCGCACCGTCAAGCAGTCCGTTTCCCGCTTGAAAGAACTCGAAGCGGCCGAGACCGACGGTTCGTTCGAGAAGCTGGTCAAGCACGAAGTGCTGTCCCGTCGCCGTGAGCGCGACAAGCTGCAGGCTTCGCTGGGCGGCATCAAGGACATGAACCGCCTGCCCGACGCGCTGTTCGTCATCGATATCGGCCACGAAGACATCGCCGTGCAGGAAGCCAAGAAGCTCGGTATTCCGGTCATCGCCGTGGTCGACACCAACTACAACCCGGAACTCGTTGATTACGCGATCCCGGGTAACGACGACGCCATCCGCGCGATCCAGCTGTATGCCCGCGCTGCCGCCGACTCGATCCTGGAAGGCAAGGCCGCCGCGCCGTCTGCTGCCCAGGGCGATGCCAACGATTTCGTCGAGCTCGACGAGGAAGGCAATCCGGTGGCCAAGGTCGACCGCAAGCAGGCAGCTCCGCGTCGCGATGCCGCTCCCAAGAAGGGTGCCGGCGCACCGCGTCGTGACGGTGGCCGCGATGCGGGCCGTGGTCCGCGCGACGGCGCCTCCGCCAAGTAAGCCGGTGCAGCGACGGCCTCTGGCCGTCGTTTCGCCTTGAGATATCAACGCCGCTGCGGGCAACCGCCGCGGCGTGTCCAATACAAAGCTTTGGAGAAATACCCATGAGCAATATTTCCGCCCAGCTGGTGAAGGAACTGCGCGAGCGCTCCGGCGCCGGCATGATGGAATGCAAGAAGGCACTCGTCGAAAACAACGGCGACATCGATACCGCGATGGAATGGCTGCGCAAGTCCGGCCTGTCCAAGGCTGACAAGAAGGCCAGTCGCGTTGCTGCTGAGGGCCGCATCGTGGCCGCTCAGGCCGGCAAAACCGCCGTGCTGGTCGAAATCAACTGCGAAACCGATTTCGTCGGCAAAGATGCCAGCTTCCTGAAATTCACCGACACCGTCGCCGATATCGCGCTGAAATCCGGCGCGGCTGATATCGACGCGCTGAAGGCCGCCGCTTACCCGGATGCCGCCAACGTCGAGGAGGCTGCCAAGGCCCTAATCGCCAAGATCGGCGAAAAGATCGACGTGCGCCGCATGGCACGCGTCGAGAGCGACGGCGTGATCGGCAGCTACATCCACGGCGGCCGCATCGGCGTGCTGGTCTCGCTCAAGGGCGGTTCCGAGGAGCTGGCCAAGGGCATCGCGATGCACGTCGCCGCCATGAATCCTGCGCATATCCGCGCCGAGGACGTGCCGGCCGATTTCGTCGCCAAGGAAAAAGACATCGCCCTGAGCCAGATGACCGAGAAGGACAAGGCCAAGCCGGCCGAAATCCTGGAAAAGATCATCGCCGGCAAGATCAACAAGATCGTCTCCGAAGTCACCCTGCTGGGCCAGCCGTACGTGCTGGACACCAACACCACGGTGGCCGAAGCGCTGAAGAAGGAAGGCGCCGACGTGGTTACGGTAGTGCGTCTGGCCGTCGGCGAAGGCATCGAGAAAGTGGAAGAGGATTTCCACGCCGAAGTGATGAAGCAGGCCGGTCTAGCCTGAGTTTCAGCGTTCATCGACAAGCATCAAAAAAAAGCCGCGGGGAACCGCGGCTTTTTTTGTACCTGGTCCAGTCCGTCACTCCACAAAAATCGCATCGATAGAATCGCCGCATCGATGAGTCTCTCCCCGTCGCTTCCGGCAGCCAGTACACTGCGGGTGTTTTGCCACACCCAACCGGAGATCGCATGAGCACCCCGCTGAATTACGGCCGTATCCTGCTCAAACTTTCCGGCGAAGCCCTGATGGGCCAGGCCGACTACGGCATTGATCCGAAAGTTATTGGCCGGCTGGCTGACGAGATCATTGAGGTACAGCGCGCTGGTGTGGAGATCGGCGTGGTGATCGGTGGCGGCAATATCTTCCGCGGCGCCGGCTTGGCCGCCGCCGGCATGGATCGCGTCACTGGCGACCACATGGGCATGCTCGCCACCGTGATGAACGCGCTGGCCATGCAGGACGCGATTGAAAAGCGCAACGGCATTGCTCGCGTCATGAGCGCCATCCAGATCCACGATGTCAGCGAGGATTTCGTGCGTCGCCGTGCGATCCGCCACCTCGAAAAAGGCCGCATCGTGCTGTTTGCTGCCGGCATCGGCAATCCGTTTTTTACCACCGATTCCGCCGCGGCCCTGCGCGCGGTCGAAATCAGCGCGGACCTACTGCTGAAGGCGACCAAGGTCGATGGCGTGTACACCGCCGATCCGGCCAAACACAGCGATGCCGTGCGCTACGATCGACTGGATTACGACGAGGTGATCGAGCGCAAGCTTGCCGTGATGGATACCGCTGCCATCGCGCTATGCCGCGACCATGACCTGCCGCTGCGCATTTACGACATGACCGTGCCGGGCAACCTGATGCGCATCATGCACGGCGAGCCCATCGGCACCCTGGTCGACGGCGGCTGAACCATCCAGTCGTTTGCCGCGGCCATGCACCGCGGCAACGGTTTCAGTTTCAATCGTGTGCCAAGACGGCTACAGGTCGCCGCAGCCCGGCTGCTATAATCGGGTGCTAGCCAGATCCACCGGGAAACGTTTCATGATCAACGACATCAAGACCGATGCCCAGACGCGTATGGGCAAAAGCATCGATTCGCTCAAGCACGACCTCACGCGCATTCGTACCGGCCGTGCCAGCACGGCGCTGGTGGACAATATCAAGGTGTCCTATTACGGCGCCGACATGCCGCTGACCCAGGTCGCCTCGGTGTCGCTTGCCGACGCCCGCACCATCATCATCACGCCGTGGGAAAAGCCGATGGTGGCCGCGATCGAGAAGGCCTTGATGGCCTCCGACCTGGGCGTCACTCCAACGACTGCCGGCACGGTGATTCGTCTGAACATGCCGCCGCTGACCGAAGAGCGCCGCCGCGAGCTGGCCAAGCACGTCGGCCACGAAGGCGAGAATGCAAAAATCGCGATCCGCAACGTGCGTCGCGATGCGCTTCAGCAGATCAAGGATTTGTTGAAGGAAAAGCTGATCACCGAAGACGACGAACGCCGCGCCGACGACGAGATTCAGAAATCCACCGATCGTGCCGTGAAGGACGTCGATGTCGTGGTCAAGGCCAAGGAAGAGGAGCTGATGGCGCTCTGAGCGCCATCGCCAGCTCATGTCCGGCGCCGAGGCCGCTCAGGTTCCGCGCCATATTGCCATCGTCATGGATGGCAACGGACGCTGGGCAAAAGCCCGTCATCGACCACGCAGCTTCGGCCATAACGCCGGGCGCAAAGCGGTGCGCGAGACGATCGAATCGTGCATGCGCGAAGGCGTGGAAGCGCTGACGGTATTCGCGTTTTCCAGCGAAAACTGGCAACGTCCGCCGGACGAAGTCATGGCATTGATGGGCCTGTTCCTGCGCGCGCTGGACAAGGAAGTGGACGAGTTGCACAAAAACGGCGTGCGCCTGCGCTTTATCGGCGACCTCACGGCGTTCGACGAGCCGCTGCGTGTACGCATGCTGGCATCGATGACGCGCACCGCCGGCAACGACAAGCTGCACGTCAGCATCGCGGTGAACTATGGCGGTCGCTGGGATATTCTGCAGGCGACGCGTCAGGCCGCCGAAGCCGTGGCGCGCGGCGAACTGCGTGCTGACGAAATCGATGAAGCGAAGCTGGGCCAGTGGATGAGCCTGGCCGAGCTGCCGCCGCTGGATCTTTTCATTCGTACCGGCGGCGAATACCGCGTGAGTAATTTTCTATTGTGGCAAGCGGCGTATGCCGAGCTGTACTTTACCGAGACGCTATGGCCGGATTTCGATCACGCCTGCCTGCGTCGCGCCATCGAAGACTATGCCCGCCGCGAGCGCCGTTTTGGCCGCACCGGTGCGCAGGTCGCCGCTACCACTTAAGGATTCCGATGCTGCTACAGCGCGTTATCACCGCCGCGGTGCTCGCCCCTCTGGTGATCCTGCTCATCCTGTTCGGATCGACCGCGCTGCTGGCATTGATCGCAGGCGCCATCTTTCTGGGTGCGCTGTGGGAATGGGCACGGCTGGCCGGGCTGAAGACGGTTGCACCCCAAGCCGCCCTGATAGTTGTCGCTGCCGCCGCGATGGTTTTTCTGTGGATTTCCCGTGCCACCGCCGTGACGCCGCTGCTTGTGGTGCTCGGCGTGATCTGGTGGCTGGTGGCCTGTGTGTGGTTGCGTCACTTTGCTTATGCGGCCGCGCCGACCAGCGAGAATCGCGCGTTGAAATTACTGGCCGGCGCCTTCGTGGTGTTGCCGGCATGGGTCGCAATGGTCAGCATCCACGGCCGCTATCTGCACGGCGCGGGTTTGACCCTGCTCGCTCTGGTTATCGTTTGGGCCGCGGACATCGGCGCCTATTTCAGCGGACGTGCCTTCGGCCAGCGCAAGCTTGCCCCACAAATCAGCCCGGGCAAGACCTGGGCCGGCGCTTACGGCGCACTGGTCGCCGGGGTGGTGGTCAGTGTACTTAGCGGATGGTGGCTGCTCGATCTGCGCGGCTTGCCGCTGATTGGCCTGGCTGTGCTGGCGATAGTGACTGTTGCGGCATCGATCGTGGGTGACCTGATCGAGAGCCTGATGAAACGCCATGCCCAAGTGAAAGACTCGGGCACCATCGTGCCCGGGCATGGCGGTCTGATGGATCGACTGGATAGTGTTTTCGCTGCACTGCCGGTATTCGCCATCGGCCTCATGCTTTTGCTTCCATGAGCGCGCGCGCCGTAGCCATGAAAAACGTTGCCGTCCTCGGCGCCACCGGATCCATCGGCGGCAACACGCTGGACGTGATCGGCCGACACCCGGAACGATTCCGCGCCACGGTACTGACCGCGCACAGCCGGGTCGACGAGCTGGTTGCGCTTTGCGTGAAACATCAGCCGCGACTGGCCGTGATTGCCGATACGGCGCTTGAGGCCGAGCTGGCGCGCAAGCTCAAGGCTGCCGGCGTCACGTGCGATGTGGCCAGCGGCCACGTGGCGCTGGCCGACGCGGCAGCAAGCGGGCTGTGCGATACCGTCGTGGCGGCGATTGTCGGCGCGGCCGGGCTGGAATCCACGCTGGCTGCGGCCCGCGCGGGCAAGCGCCTGCTGCTGGCCAACAAGGAAGCCATCGTCATGGCCGGCCCGCTGTTGCTCGATGCCGTCGCGACCGGCGGCGGCGCGCTGATACCGGTTGACTCCGAGCACAACGCATTGTTCCAGTGCCTGCCTGCAGAGGGTCTGGCCGGCGGCCGGCCGGCGCTGGACAAAGGCGTGCGGCGACTCACTCTGACTGCCTCGGGCGGCCCTTTTCGTGGGCGCACGCGGGCGGAGCTGACCGGCATTACGCCGGAACAAGCCTGCAAACACCCCAACTGGGTGATGGGCCGCAAGATCTCGGTCGATTCAGCCACGCTGATGAACAAGGGCCTCGAAGTGATCGAGGCGCACCACTTGTTCGGTGCGCCGGTCGAGGCGATCAACGTGGTCGTGCATCCGCAAAGCTTGGTGCACTCGTTTGTCGAATACGTCGACGGCTCCGTGCTGGCACAGCTGGGCAACCCCGATATGCGCACCGCGATTGCTCACGCGCTGGCCTGGCCGGAACGCGTTGAGGCCGGCGTGGCCCCGCTGGATCTGGCCGCCTGCGCACCGCTGGGCTTCGAACCGCCCGATCTGGCCACCTTTCGTTGCCTGGCGCTGGCGTTTCAGGCGCTGCGCGCCGGCGGTGATGCGCCGGCCGTGCTGAACGCGGCCAACGAGATCGCGGTGGAGGCCTTTCTTGCCGGCGCGCTGCCGTTCCTGTCGATTGCCGATCTGGTCGAGTCGGTGCTTGCGGAACTGCCGGCGCAAGCTGTGGTCGATATTCAAACGCTGCGTGAACGCGATCGGGTGGCTCGGGAAGCCGCCCGCCGCATTCTGCGCAATGCTTGCTGATATTCTTGGCTCGATACCTCTCTTTAACGGTAATTGATGAACTCTTTTTTCGGCTCGATTTTCTGGTTGATCGTCACGCTTGGCGTGCTGGTCACCTTTCACGAGTTTGGCCATTACTGGGTCGCTCGCCGCTGTGGCGTCAAGGTGTTGAGGTTTTCGGTGGGTTTCGGCAAAGCCATCTGGAAGCGCACCGGCCGCGATGGCACGGAATATCAGATCGCCTCGATACCCTTGGGCGGCTACGTCAAGATGCTGGATGCGCGCGAAGGCGAGGTCGATCCGGCGCTGCGTGATCAGGAGTTCACCGGCAAAACGGTGTGGCAGCGCATCGCTATCGTTGCCGCCGGCCCGGGCTTCAATGTCATCTTTACCCTGGCGGCGTTCTGGCTGATGTTCATGCTGGGCCGCCAGGACGTGGCGCCGATGATCAGCGCCACGCCGCAGAGCCTCGCAGCAAAAGCCGGCATCTTGCCCGGCGACCGCATTCTGAGCATTGGCGGCCAGGACGTGACCACTTGGGGCGATTCACTGGATGTGCTGGCCAACGCTATGCTCGGTCGTACGCCGCTGCCGATGTCCGTGCGTGATAGCGATGGCCGCACGCGTCAACTGGTATTGCCACTGGATCAGTTACCCGCTGGCCAGCCCATCGAGCAGTACTTCGGCAAGCTGGGCTTACAGCCTGCGTCGCCTCCGGCGATAGCGGCCACCGTAAATGCCGGTCAACCGGCAGCGCTGGCCGGCATGCAGGGCGGTGACAAGTTGATCAGCGTCAACGGCCAACCGGCAGCGGACTTCGTCAGCTTCGGCAAGCTGGTGCAGGCCGACGCCGTGAAATCGCCGAAGCTTGACGTTGTCGTCGAACGCAATGGCCAAACAAAAAATTTGAGCGTCACTGCCCGCTGGGAGTCACTGCAGGGTCAGCCGATCAAATGGGTAATGGGCGTGGGTGCGCCGCTGCCGGAAACGGTGATGGTGCGCTATGGCCCGATCAAGGCCTTCGGCGCTGCGCTGCAAAGCACCTGGCGCAACGCCGCCCAGACGTTCAGCATGCTCGGCAAGCTGATCAGCGGGCGGGCTTCGACGCAGAACCTGCACGGTGTGATTGGCATTGCCCGGGTGGCCAACGCATCGGCAGGCATGGGCCTGGCGTCATTTCTGCAATTTCTTGCCCTGGTGTCGCTAAGCCTGGCGATTCTCAACCTGTTGCCGATTCCCGTCCTTGATGGCGGGCACCTGCTGTATTATCTGATCGAGCTGATCAAAGGCAGTCCGGTCAGCGAGCAGGCAATGATCGTCGGTCAGTACATCGGGCTGGCGCTACTGTTTACCTTTATGGGGCTGGCGTTCTACAACGATATCCACGGGATTTTGCTGTCGTGACCACGACAGGCAGGTTCGGGGGCCTATCGGTAAACAGCTTGGCTGCGCGCGCCGCAGCGGGGCAAAACCATGCGTTACACGATGTGCTCCTGCGGAGCGCAGCTCTTTTTTCGAAGCGGGACTTGTGCCTGTTTCATGCGTTGATCGGAGCGGCCGCGCTGGCCGTTCCATCGAAATAACCCAACGGAACCGACGATGAAGCGTATCGCCGCGCTGATCCTGCTTGCCTCCCTCTCCGCCAATACGTTTGCCTTCGACCCGTTCGTGGTGTCGGACATCCGTATCGACGGTCTCAGCCGCATCTCCGCGGGCACGGTCTTCAACTATCTGCCTGTCAACAAGGGTGATCAGCTGACCAACGAACAGGCCCAGAAAGCCATTCGTGCGCTGTATCAAACCAAGTTTTTCAGCAACGTGGAAATCGATCGCGACGGCGACATCATGGTGATCAAGGTGACCGAGCGCCCGTCGATCGCCAAGCTGACCATCCGCGGCAACAAGGACATCAAGACTGATGACCTTAAGAAAGGTCTCAAGGAAATCGGCCTGACCGAAGGCGAAACCTTCGACCGGCTGGCGCTGGACAACGTCCAGCAGGAATTGATCCGCCAGTACTACAACCGCGGCAAGTACAACGTGTCGGTGACGCCGCACGTAACGCAGCTTGAGCGCAACCGCGTCGCCGTCGATATCGAAATTCGCGAAGGCAAGGCGGCCAAGATCGAAGAAATCAACATCACGGGCAATCACGCATTTACCGACAAGGAAGTGCGCGAAGGATTCGAGTCGAACACGCCCGGCCTGATGTCCTGGTATTCGAAGGACGACCAGTATTCGCGCGAAAAATTGTCCGGCGATCTGGAAAAACTTCAGTCCTATTACATGAATCGCGGTTACGCGGATTTCGGCGTCGACTCGACCCAGGTCACCATCGCCCCGGATAAGCGTTCGATGTACATCGACACCAGCGTCAAGGAAGGCGATACCTACACGATCGCCGACGTGAAGCTGCTCGGTACCTTGATCCTGCCCGAGGCAACGCTGCGCCAGTTCGTGTACGCCAAGAAGGGCGCCCTGTTCAACCGTGCCGCCGTCGAGGCCAGCACCAAGTCGATCAAGGCGATCCTGTCCAATATCGGCTATGCCTTTGCCAAGGTCACCCCGATTCCGAAACTGGACAAGCAAAAGCGCACCGTCGATCTGACTCTGTTTATCGAGCCCGGCCAGCGCGTATATGTGCGCCGCGTGGTTTTCCAGGGCAACACGCGCACCGAGGACCAGGTGATGCGCCGCGAAATGCGCCAGCTTGAAGGCAGCTTCTATTCGCAGGCTGCGCTGGATCGGTCCAAGATTCGCTTGCAGCGACTGGGTTATTTCAAGACTGTCGACATCGACAAGAAGCTCGTACCCGGCTCGCTGGATCAGGTCGACGTCACCGTCAAGGTCGAGGAGCAGTCCGCCGGTAGCCTGCAGTTCGGCGTGGGCTACTCGCAGTACGACGGCATCATCCTCAATGCCTCGGTGTCACAGAACAACGTTTTCGGTACCGGCGATACCGCCTCGATCAGCGGCGAGCGCAGCACCTACTACACGAAGTTCGGCGTCAACTATTTCAACCCTTATCTGACCGACAGCGGCATTGGCATCGGTTACAACGCCACCTTTTCCAAAACCGACTACGGCGACACGGACTTCGCCGATTACTCCACCAGTGACAAGGAGTTTTCCACGTACCTGAGCATTCCGGTATCGGAAACGGATGCCATACGCGTCGGCTTGGGCATCAGCAGCGATAAGGTCAGCCTGATCCCCGGCTTCAGCCCGCAGGTGCTGATTGACTATCAGAACGAAATAGGCAACCAGACCATCCATACCTGGACCGGCACGCTGGGCTGGAGCCACGACACGCGCAACGACTACTTTTCGCCGACCCGCGGCGGCCTGTTTTCGGCATCGACCGATGTTGCCCTGCCCGGCTCGACCATCCAGTACTGGAAATTGACCGCCGAGGCCAATCATTACTGGCCGATCGGCGGCGGCTTTGTGCTGTATCTCGATGGTCAGGTCGGCTACGGCAAGACTTACGGCACCAACGGCATCAGCGACACCGATTACGATGCCCTGCAGAAGACCGTCACCGACCACACCCTGGTCGATATGCGACAGGATTTCCCGTTCTTCGAAAACTTCTACTCCGGCGGCGTGCGCGACGTGCGCGGTTTCCAGGACAACACCCTGGGACCGCGCGTGTGCCTGGCCGACGTGAAGCCCGCGAAAGACGGCTTCTGCCCGGACGGCAATTACGCCGAACCGATCGGCGGCGCGTTCAAGGTGCTGGGCACGACCGAGGTGTATCTGCCGCTGCCGTTCCTGAAAGACATCAACACGGCGCGTGTTTCGGTGTTCATGGACGTCGGTAATGCCTACCAGGATATCAAGTCCTTCGACGCCAGCACGCTGCGTGCATCGGCCGGTATCTCGCTGCACTGGCGCGCGCCGATCGGCCCGCTGATCATCAGCCTGGCGCATCCGTTCCGCACGCAGCCGGATGACGGCCATTACGAAGAAAAGATCCAGTTCACCTTTGGCAGCCAGTTCTGATGATCCGGCTCGGCGCACCGGCGCGCCGTTCGGCGCCGAGGCGCGGAGCGCATTCTTGAACGCGGTGTCCTATTCACTGGCCGAGCTGGCCGAGCGCTTTCAACTGACGCCGCATGGCAACGGTGAGCAGCGCATCAACGGCGTCGGCACCCTTGCCGGTGCGGGCGCAAGTCAACTGACTTTTCTTTCCAACGGCAAATACGAAGCACAGCTGGCGGAGACTTGCGCCGGCATTGTCGTACTGCGCGAGGAAAACCTGGCCGCCTGTCCAAGCGCCGCCTTGATCGCCAACGATCCCTATGTCGCCTACGCGAAAATAGCCGCGTTGTTCGAACGCCTGCCACTGGCGCCTCCGGGCATTCATGTCAGCTCCGTGGTTGCCGACAGCGCCCAAGTAAGCCAAAGCGCCAGCATCGGCCCCTGCTGCGTGATCGAAGACGGCGCGGTCATCGAAGACGGCGCGGTACTCGGTCCGCATTGCATTATTGGCAACAACTGTGTGGTCGGTGCGCAATCGCGACTGGTGGCGCGCGTGACGCTGGTCACCCGCGTAACGCTGGGCAAGCGCGTGCTGGTACACCCCGGCGCCGTGATCGGCTCGGACGGTTTTGGCCTGGCCTTCGATCACGAAGCTTCCAGTCACGGCGGCTGGATCAAGCTGCCCCAACTGGGCGGCGTGCGTATCGGCGATGACTGCGAAATCGGCGCCAATACAACCATCGACCGCGGCACGCTGGACGACACGGTGCTCGAGGAAGACGTGCGGCTGGATAACCAGATCCAGATCGCGCACAACGTCCACGTCGGTGCACATACGGCGATGGCCGGCTGCGCGGCCGTGGCCGGCAGCGCAAAGATCGGCCGCTACTGCATGATCGGCGGCAACGCCGGCGTGCTGGGCCATCTCGAACTCACCGACCGGGTTACCATTACGGCGAAAAGTCTGGTAACCAGCTCGATCCGCGAGCCCGGTGAATATTCGTCGGGCGTGCCGCTGCAGCCCAATCGTTCGTGGCGGAAAAACGCAGCACGCTTCAAACATCTTGATGAGTACGCGCGTCGCCTATCGGCGCTGGAAAAGGACAAGACCCATGAGTGACAAACCCGCCGCCATTACGATGCCGGTCAATATCGAGCAGATCCAGGAACTGCTGCCACATCGCTACCCCTTTTTGCTGGTCGACCGGGTCATCGAAATCGTGCCCGACGTCAGCGTCGTCGCGCTGAAAAACGTGAGTATCAACGAGCCGTTTTTTCAGGGCCACTTTCCCGGCCACCCGGTGATGCCGGGCGTATTGATCGTGGAAGCAATGGCCCAGACCGCCGGACTGCTGACTCAGATCAGCAGCCGCTTGAAAGGCAATGCCGGCAGCCCGCTGTTCTATCTGGTCAAGGTCGACAACGCGCGCTTCAACGCCGTTGTCGGGCCCGGCGACCAACTGCGTATCGAAGTCACCCTCAAGCGCCTGATGCGCGGCATGGGCATCTTCGTTGCGCGCACGCTGGTCGAGGGCAAAGAGGTAGCCAGCTGCGAGCTGATGTGCGCTGGGAGATCCAATAAATGATTCACGCGACAGCGCTGATTGATCCTTCCGCGATTATCGGTGCCAACGTCAGTATCGGTGCGTATAGCGTGATCGGCGCCAACGTGGAAATCGGCGAGGGCACGGTCATCGGGCCGCATGTCGTGATCGAAGGCCCCACGAAGATCGGCCGCGATAACCGCATTGCGCAGTTCGCTTCACTGGGCGGCGATCCGCAGGACAAGAAATTCGCCGGCGAGCGCACCGAGCTGGTGATTGGCGATCGCAACCTCATCCGCGAATTCGCCAGCATCAACCGCGGCACCGGTGAAGGTGGCGGCGTAACGCGCATCGGCAACGACAACTGGCTGCTGGCTTACGTGCATATCGCGCACGATTGCCAGGTCGGCAACAACGTCGTTTTTTCCAACTATTCGGCGTTGGCGGGTCATGTCGAAGTGGGCGACTGGACCATCATGTCCGGATACTCGGGCATCCACCAGTTCTGCAAGGTCGGTGCGCACGCGTTTATCGGCATGGGCTGTCTCGTAGGTTCGGACGTACCGCCGTTCGTGATGATGGCCAACGAACAGCACGGTCGCCCGCGCGGCATCAACAGCGAAGGCATGAAGCGACGTGGTTTCGATGCGCCGCGCATTTCAGCGATCAAACGCGCCTATCGCACCCTCTACATGGCCGGATTATCGCTGCCGGAAGCGCGCGAACTGCTGGAAAAGCAGGCCAGCGAAAGCGATGACGTGCGCTCCATGCTCGACTTTCTCGATCGCAGCCAACGAACGCTGGCTCGATAAGCGTCCCGCTTGTCGTCGTCAAACGCGCGCTCTGGCGCCCGCTTTCATCAGGAGACGAAATGCAGAACATCGACGTCTCCATCAATGCTTCTCCTGTCGCCCCATTGATCGCGCTGATCGCTGGCGAAGATTCCGGCGATCAGCTCGGCGCTGATTTGATTATCGCCCTGCGCGAGCGTTATCCCGAGGCGCGCTTTATCGGCATCGGCGGCGCACGCATGCAGGCGCAGGGTTTCGAGTCCTGGTACGACATTCGTGAGCTGTCGCTGTTCGGCTTTAGCGAGGTCATCCGGCATCTGCCTCGGCTGTTGCGACTTCGCCGCGAGCTGATCGCGCGGTTGCTGAAAGTGCAGCCGGCGATGGTGGTCGGCATTGACGCCCCCGACTTCAATCTTGGCCTGGAGCGGCGGCTGAAACTTGCCGGTCTGAAAACCGTGCATTACGTGAGCCCGTCGGTGTGGGCCTGGCGTGAAAAGCGCGCAGAGAAAATCGGCCGTAGCGCCAACCGCATTCTGTGCCTGTTTCCGATGGAGCCGCCGATTTACGCCAGGCACGGTATCGACGCGCGTTTCGTCGGCCATCCCTTGGCCGACCGCTTTGCACTGGTTTCCGACCGGGTCGGCGCGCGCGAATTTCTGCAATTGCCACAGCAGGCGCCGATCCTGGCGCTATTACCCGGCAGTCGGCCGTCCGAACTGGCGCGCATGGGCCAGGTTTTCATCGATGCCGCGATGCGTGTTGCCGACGCGCTGCCCGGTTTGCGCATCGTGATTCCGGCCGCCAATCCGCAGGTCCATGGGAAGCTCAAAGCGTTGCTGGCGAAATTGCCGCGCGACGAAACCACGCCGCTGCTGCTTGACGGCCATGCGCACGAGGCAATGCTGGCCGCGGACGTGGTGCTGCTGGCCTCCGGCACCGCGACGCTGGAGGCTATGCTGGCCAAGCGCCCCATGGTGGTGGGCTATCGCGTCGCGCCGATGAGTTATCGCATCGCACGCGCGCTGAAGATGCTGAAGACCGACGTCTACGCGCTGCCCAACATTCTTGCGCGCGCCAGCGGCATCGACGGCGAATTGCTGGTGCCCGAATTCATGCAGGACAACTGCACTGCCGTAAATCTGGCGGCCGCCACATCGGCACTTTTTCAGGATAGCGAACGGCGGGCCCATATCGTCAACGCCTTTGAACTGCTGCATCGCGCGCTGCGCAGCGGGCTTGAGGGCCATGCCGGCGAACGTGCCGCCGTGGCAATCGCCGAGTTGCTGGATGACAGCCGTGTCAGTTGATCTGCTGGGAAGCAGCGTTTCGTTGCTGGTCGATGCGTCCAACGGCATAACAGCAAACAGCCTTCTCGTTGCTGGCGTCGATGAAGCCGGCCGCGGGCCGCTCGCTGGCCCGTTGTCGGTGGCGGCGGTCATCCTCGACCCGGAACGTCCCATCGTCGGGCTCAACGACTCGAAAAAACTCAGTGAAGACAGGCGCGAGGCGCTGTATCCGCAAATCATCGAGCGCGCGCTGGCCTGGTGCGTGGTGTTGATCGAGCCGGACGAAATCGATCGCCTCAATATCTTTCAGGCCACCATGACCGGCATGAGTCGCGCCGTGGCGGGCCTGCAAATCGTTGCTGACGAGGCGCTGATCGACGGCAACAAGCTGCCGAAGGATCTTCCCTGCTCCGGCCGTGCCATCGTCGGCGGTGACGCGCTGGAGCCCGCCATCAGCGCCGCGTCGATTCTCGCCAAGGTCACCCGCGATCGCCTGATGGTAGCGATGGATGCGCAGCATCCGGGATATGGGTTTGCCGTGCACAAAGGCTATCCCACGCCGGCGCATCTGGCCGCGTTGTCGTTGCTTGGACCCTGCCTGCAGCACCGGCGAAGCTACGCCCCGGTCAGGCGGCTGCTGGAAAGACCGCTGCTACCGGAGTGAGCCATCTCCGATAGCCGTTGCCTATGATGCACATGGGCAGTATCACTTGGACACCGACGCTTCCGTGCGCGCCAATAGGCTTACCTGACGTCACCGTGCCACTGCCGTGTCCGCACTGATTGAAACCTTGAGTTTTCTGCATCCCGTCAATCGAAAGATGTCGATGGCAACCCGGCTGTCCATGCGCCGTATGATCGGACCGGGACTTTTGGTCGCGGTCGGCTACGTCGACCCCGGCAACTGGGCGACTGACATCGCCGCGGGCTCGCGCTATGGCTACGTGCTGCTCGGCTCGGTGCTGCTGGCCAGCCTGCTCGGCCTGCTGTTCCAGACCATGGCCGCGCGGCTGGGCATGGCCACCGGCGAGGATCTTGCCACGCTCACCCGGCGGTTACTGCCGCGGCCGCTGGTACTCAGTGCGTGGATGGCCAGCGAACTGGCGATTGTCGCGACCGCGCTGGCTGAGCTGATCGGCGGCGCGATTGCGCTGCGGCTTTTATTTGGCATCCCACTGGAAGGCGGTCTGGTTATTGCCGCTGTCGGCACGCTGGCGATCATGGCGCTGTCGCAAAAACGCCGCAGCGCCCACGAATACGTGATCAGCGGGCTGCTCGCGATTGTTTCGCTTAGCTTCGTCTATCTGCTGATCAAGGCCCATCCGGCCGGTATGGACGTACTGCAAGGGCTCGCGTCCAGCGCCAAGGTGTTCGGCAACCACGGCATGCTTGCCGTGGCGCTGGGCATCGTGGGCGCCACGGTCATGCCACACAATCTGTTTCTGCACTCCGGTCTCATCGCCGATCGCAGCAAGAGCCTGCTGCCGCAGGAACGGCCGATGGCCCTGCGTGTCGTCGAAACCGATACGCGCGTTTCGCTGCTGCTGGCGACCCTGGTCAATGCCGCCATGCTGATGGTGGCTGCCGCTTCGCTTTCGCACATCGGCGCCGCAGTCAGCAGTCTGGACGATGCGTACCGCACGATTGCGCTGACTCTTGGCACCGGTGCGGCGGTGATATTTGCTGTCGCGCTGTACGCCGCCGGGCAAAGCTCGGCGATTACCGGCGTGCTGGCAGGCAGCATCCTCAGCCGGGGTTTTCGCGGGCGTGAAAGCCGCACCTGGCTGCGCGGTATCGGCACGCGTCTGGCCGGCGTGGGCATCGGCTTTGCGCTGCTCACTTCGGGACCCGGTATGAGCGCCGACGCAGTACTGGTACTCAGCCAGTGCGTGCTCGGCGTCGCGCTGCCGTTTGCTTTGCTGCCAATGATGATGCTGGCACGCAAGCGCGATCTGATGGGCCAATATGCGTTCGGCCGAAGCTTCCTGGTGTTGGCGAGCGCCGCTACGGCACTGATCATGCTGCTGGATGGCTACCTGCTGATCACGGCGTTCAACTGAGCCAACCGGACGGATCGGCTTGTCCGCTCGTATCGCGCAAACTCGACTCAAGTCAATCTTGCCGCTGGCGTAAGCGACGGGTAGCCTGACGGTTGGCGTGCCGCTCGGCATGCTTAATGTCCGCGTCGATTTCGCGAGCCCTATGTCCGCCGTTCGCTTCGTCCACCTGCATCTGCACAGCGAATATTCGCTGGTCGATTCAACCATCCGCATCAAGGCGCTGGTTGACGCCTGCGTGCGCGCCAATATGCCGGCGGTGGCGCTCACCGACGAATGCAACATGTTCGCGCTGGTGAAGTTCTACAAGGCGTGCAGCGCCGCCGGCATCAAGCCGATCAGCGGCTGCGACCTTTGGATTTCAGCCCCCGACGACCCGCGGCCATGGCGGCTCAACCTGCTATGCCAGAACCGCGAAGGCTATCTCAATCTGTCACGACTGGTATCGCGCGCGTGGCGCGAAGGCCAGCATGGCGGTCGCGCGCTGATCGAAGCCGGCTGGCTGCATGCCGAAGCAGCGCATGGATTGATTGCTCTGCTGGGACGTGAGAGCGAAGTGGGCCGCGTCGCCTTGAATCAGGGTATCGATGCTGCACTGACAAAACTGCGGCCATTGACCCGTCTTTTTCCCGACCGGCTATATCTGGAGCTGACCCGCTGCGGCCGCGACGGCGAAGAAAAGTGGAACACGCTGGCGCTGGCGCTCGCCGCCGAACTTGAGCTGCCGGTGATCGCCAGCAACGACGTACGCTTTTTGCTGCAGGATGATTTCGACGCGCACGAGGCGCGCGTGTGCATCAACCAGGGGCGCGTGCTGGCGGACAACAAGCGTCCGCGCGATTACAGCAACCAGCAGTATCTGAAATCGCCCGAAGAGATGGAGGCGCTGTTCGCCGACATTCCCGAAGCGCTGGAAAACACCGTCGAGCTGGCCAAGCGCTGCAACGTCGAGCTGAAGTTCGGCACGTATTATCTGCCCGACTTTCCGGTACCGGAAGGCCACGACCTGGCCAGCTATATCCGCGCACTGTCTCGCGACGGACTGAAGGACAGGCTTTTCGTTTCGCCGTTGGCCGGCAACCGCACGCCAGCCGATTACGAAACCCGGCTTGAGCGCGAGCTGGACGTCATCATCGAGATGGGCTTCCCTGGTTACTTTCTGATCGTGGCGGACTTCATCAACTGGGGCAAGGAACACGGCATTCCGGTTGGACCCGGCCGCGGTTCAGGCGCCGGCTCGCTGGTGGCATGGGCGCTGAAGATCACCGATCTCGACCCGCTGCAGTTCGACCTGCTGTTCGAGCGATTTCTCAATCCCGAACGCATCTCGATGCCCGACTTCGACATCGACTTCTGCATGGATCGCCGCGACGAGGTGATCGATTACGTCGCGCAGAAGTACGGCCGCGACCGCGTCAGCCAGATCATCACGTACGGCTCGATGGCGGCCAAGGCCGTGCTGCGCGACTCCGGCCGCGTGCTCAGCATGCCGTACGGCCAGGTCGATCGATTGGCCAAGCTGGTGCCGCCGCGCCCGCTCGACCTGACCTTGTCGGATGCGCTGGGCCGCTCGGAAAAATCGAAGAAAGAAACCGATCGCGTCGTCAAGGAATTCTGCGAAGCCTACGAGAACGATGAAGACGCCCGCGCGCTGATCGATCTGGCGCTGAAGCTGGAAAGCCTGACCCGCAATGCCGGCAAGCACGCCGGCGGCGTGGTGATCGCGCCGACCGCGCTGACCGATTTCGCGCCGCTGTACTGCGAACCGGGCGGCGCCGGCGTGGTCACCCAGTTCGACAAGGACGACGTCGAAGCCGTCGGCCTGGTGAAGTTCGACTTTCTCGGCCTGCGCACGCTCACCATCATCGACTGGGCGGTGAAGGCGATCAACGCGCGCCGCGCGAAAGCAGGCGAAGCACCGCTGGATATCTCGCAGCTGCCGCTGGACGACCCCAAGCCGTATGAGCTGCTGAAGAAGGCGCAGACCATCGCGGTGTTCCAGCTCGAATCCTCCGGCATGCAGCGCATGCTGAAAGACGCCAAGCCCGACCGCTTCGAGGACATCATCGCGCTGGTGGCGCTGTACCGCCCTGGCCCGATGGACCTGATTCCCAGCTTCGTGGCGCGCAAGCACGGCCGCGAAGAGGTGGCCTATCCCGACCCGCGCGTGCAGCCGATTCTGGAAGAGACCTACGGCATCATGGTCTACCAGGAGCAGGTCATGCAGATGGCGCAGATCGTCGGCGGTTACTCGCTCGGCGGCGCCGACCTGCTGCGCCGCGCGATGGGCAAGAAAGACGCCAAGAAGATGGCCGAGGAGCGCGCGAAATTTCGCGACGGTGCTGCCGTCGACGGACTCGCTGGCTCCAAGGCCGACGAAATCTTCGATCTGATGGAAAAATTCGCCGGCTACGGCTTCAACAAATCGCATGCCGCCGCCTACGCGCTGGTCAGCTATCAAACCGCTTGGCTGAAGGCGCACTACCCGGCCGAGTTTATGGCCGCGACGATCTCATCGGACATGGACAACACCGACAAGGCGGTGATCTTTCTCGACGAATCGCGCGCGATCGGCCTCACCGTGCAGCCGCCGGATGTCAACGCGTCGGAATACATGTTCGTCGCCGTCGAGTCAAAGAAGATCCAGTACGGCCTGGGCGCGATCAAGGGCGTTGGCCAGGGCGTGTGCGAAGCCATCGTCGCCGAACGCAAAAACGGTCGCTATACCGACCTGGCCGACTTCTGCCGCCGGGTCGATCCGACCAAGCTCAACCGGCGCGTGCTCGAGGCGCTGATCTATTCCGGTGCGCTCGACGGGCTCGCGCCGACGCGCGCTAGCCTGATGTTGCAGTTGCCCAATACGATCAAAGCCGCCGAACAGCACCTGCGCGACCGCCAGTCCGGCCAGAACGACATGTTCGGCGCGTCGTCAGGTGCGCTGACGCAGGTGGTGCATATCGACCTGCCCACGGCACCGGAGTGGCCGCTGGAACAGCTGCTGCAGGGCGAGCGCGACACGCTCGGCCATTATCTGTCCGGCCACCCGACCGACCCCTGGAAAGAGGAGCTGGCGCAGCTCTCGACCTGCCCGCTCGGCGAAATTGCCGTGCGCTACCAGCCGCCCAAGCCGAGGAAAAACGACAACGACGACGGCAACCGCTTCCGCCGCGGCCCGGACACCCCGTGGACGATCGCCGGCATGGTCACCGCCGTGCGCAAGCGCGGCGACAGCGATGCCTTCGTCCGCATCGAGGACGGCACCGGCAGCATCGAGGTGAGCTTCTTCGGCGAGCTGTATCAGCAGATTGCGCCGCTGTTGACCCGCGACGAAATGCTGGTGGTCGAGGGCGGCTTGCGCATCGATGATTTCTCCGGCGGCGGCTTCCAGATCCGCGCGCGCAGCGCCAGCTCGCTCACCGACGCCTGCCGCAAGCATGCGCGCCTGCTGCAGCTGAAATTGAACGGCGTGAAGCCCGACTTCGTCGAAAAACTGCAGCACGCGCTGGCCGGTTACCGCGGCGGTCGCGCGACGGTGGTGCTGCACGGCTATCACAACCAGGACGCGCAGGCCGACCTTGAGCTGAGCGAGGCCTGGCGCGTCGATGCGATACCGGCGCTGCTGCGCACCGTTCGCGCGCTGCCCGGCGTGCAGGCGGCGAAGCTGCGTATCGTCAAACAGGCCGACTGACGACGCCGCGACGAGGGTTATTTCCTGCCGCGCTCCATCATCGCCTTCAGATCGGCAAATGGATTGCCGGTGGCCGGCGCGACCTCTTCCTGCACGCTGTAACCGGCGCCGCGGATATGGTCGATGTAACGCGAATGCTCGTTGTCGTGGCAGTACACGCACAGCAGCTCCCAGTTGCTGCCGTCGGCCGGGTTGAAGTCGTGGTCGTGGTTGCGATGGTGCACCGTGAGCTCGGTCAGGTTGGTGCGGGTGAATTCGCGCGCGCAGCGGCCGCAGATCCACGGATACATTTTCAGCGCCCGCTCGCGATAGCCCGACTCGCGCTGCTCGGCGTTGCGGCGGGCTTCGGCCACGATGCGGTCGAGCTTGTTGTTGTCGATGGTCGGTTGGATCGGCATGGTTGGGTCTGGCAAAAGCGCGTCTTGGCGCGAACGATAGCGCAACCCGCGGCGACTTGACCCCATCCGAACGAAAGGTTTCTCGTCCGCAAGCCCATACGGCGGCGTTCTCGCCTTCACGCGTCTAACGGTATACTGCGCCGCTCTGTGCCACGAAATGTCGCGAATGAACCCTAACTTCCTCGATTTCGAACAACCGATTGCCGACCTGGAAGCGAAGATCGAAGAGCTGCGCCATGCCAGCCAGGGTCAGGCGTTCAATATCGAGGACGACGTCAACCGTCTGCGCGAGAAGCTGAAGATCAAGACGGCCGAGATCTTCCGCAACCTCAATTCGTGGCAGATGACCCAGCTTTCGCGCCACCCGGCGCGGCCTTACACGCTCGATTACATCGGCGTGATCTGCGAAGAATTCCATGAGCTGGCCGGCGACCGCATGTACGCCGAGGATGCCGCCATCGTCGGCGGCCTGGGCCGCATCAACGGGCGCCCGGTGGTGATCATCGGCCATCAGAAAGGCCGCGACACCAAGACCAAGGTGCGCCGCAACTTCGGCATGCCGCGTCCCGAGGGCTATCGCAAGGCGCTGCGCCTAATGAAGATGGCCGAACGCTTCCATCTGCCGCTGCTGACCCTGATCGACACGCCCGGAGCATACCCGGGCGTGGGCGCCGAAGAGCGCGGTCAGAGCGAAGCGATCGCGCGCAACCTGATCGAAATGGCCAGCCTCAAGGTGCCGATCATCTGCACCGTGATCGGCGAAGGCGGCTCCGGCGGCGCGCTGGCCATCGGCGTGGGCGACCGCACGCTGATGCTGCAGTATTCGACCTACTCCGTCATCACACCCGAAGGCTGCGCCTCGATCCTCTGGAAAAGTGCCGACAAGGCGCGCGACGCCGCCGAAGCCATGGGCATGACGGCACCGCGCCTGCTCGAGCTGGGGCTGATCGACAAGGTCGTGCGCGAACCGCTGGGCGGCGCGCACCGCAATGCGCGCTCCATGGCAGTGCGCCTGAAGGCCGTGCTGCTCAACCAGCTCGATGAACTCGAAGCGCTGCCGGTGAATGAGCTGCTGGAACAGCGTTACAAGCGCCTGCGCAGCTACGGCGCGTTCCAGGAATAAACCCATGGCCGGCGTGCGCGGACTGGATCACATCAATCTGCGCGTACCGGCGGATCTGCTCGAACCGGTACGTTCGTTCTATATCGACCTGATCGGTCTGCATGACGGCTTCAGGCCGCCGATGGGCTCCGGCTCACACGGTTACTGGCTGTACGCCGATCAATCGGCCGTGTTGCATCTGAGCATCGGCGCCGCCGAGGTTTCGGTCAACCGAGGTAATGGCTATTTCAGCCACGTGGCATTTGCCTGCACCGATCTAAAAGCCACCCGTACCCGACTGGAGGCAGCAGGCATTCCACATCGAACCGTGGTGCTGGACGAGGGCGCCCAGGTGCAGATTTTCGTGGTCGATCCGGCCGGCATTACGGTCGAACTCAATTTCCGCGCCTGAGCGAAACTCGGCAGCCGGCGCCAGCACCAAGGCACAGCGGTAAAATCAGATGACGCGCCCCGCAGGAACCTAGCCCATGGCCAACGACACCACCAAGCTCGCCGTGTTGATCGACGCCGACAACGCGCGGCCGGCCATCGTCGAAGGCCTGCTGGCCGAAGTGGCCAAGTACGGCACCGCGCACGTCAAACGCATCTACGGCGACTGGACCAAGCCCGACCTCAACGGCTGGAAGGAAGTATTGCTGCGCTACTCGATCCAGCCGATCCAGCAGTTTCGCTACACCGTTGGCAAGAATGCCACCGACTCGGCCATGATCATCGACGCCATGGATCTGCTTTACGCCGAGCGCTTCGACGGTTTCTGCATCGTCTCCAGCGACAGCGACTTCACCCGGCTCGCCTCGCGCATCCGCGAATCGGGCCGCATCGTCTACGGCTTCGGCGAACGCAAAACGCCCGAGCCGTTCCGCACCGCCTGCGACAAATTCATCTATACCGAAGTGTTGGCCGGCTCGGCAGAAACCGTTTCCGACAGCGCGCCGAAGAAGCGTTCGGCCAAGGAGCTGCGTGGCGACACGCACCTGCTGAACCTGCTGCGCAACGCGATCGAAGCGGCCTCGGATGACACCGGCTGGGCCGGGCTGGGTGCGATTGGCAGCATCATCAACAAGCAGTCGCCCGACTTCGATTCGCGCAATTATGGCTACGCCAAGCTGAGCGGGCTGGTCACCGGCCTCGGCCTGTTCGACACCGAAGAGCGGCACATCGGCAACGGCAAACACTTCTACGTCCGCCCCCGTGTCGTCAAAAAGTGAGTAGCGCGCTTCACCGGCACTTGCTTGCGGCGTTAGCGGATGCAACGGAAGCGCGACTGTGCGTCGCTTTCAGCGGTGGCCCGGATTCCACCGCCTTGTTGCATGCCTTGGCTCAACTGCCCGAAGCCCGCGCGCGCGGCCTGCGCGCCCTGCACGTGGACCACGGCATGAACCCGCAAAGTGCGGCCTGGGCCGAACAGTGCCAACGCTTTTGCGAAACGCTGAACCTGCCGTGCGACGTGCGTCGTGTGCATGTGGATTTCAATAAAGGCCTTGGGCTGGAAGCCGCCGCGCGTCACGCACGCTACGAAGCTTTCGCCGCGTCGCTGCAGCAGGGCGAATATATGCTGCTTGCCCACCATCGCGACGATCAGGCTGAAACGGTGCTGCTGAAGCTGCTGCGCGGTGCGGGGCCGGACAGCCTGGGCGGCATGCGCAAGCTGCGCCCATTCGCGCCGGGCCAGCTATGGCGTCCGCTGCTGGAGCTGGCGCGAAAGGATCTGCGCGATTACGTCGATACGCGGCATTTGCCGTACATCGACGATCCGTCCAATAGCGATACCCGGCTGGCGCGCAATCATCTGCGCCACGACATTCTGCCGCGGCTGGAACGGCTGTGGCCGCAGGCGGTGGATTCCATCGTGCACAGCGCCGCGCTCAGCCGTGCCGCCGCCGATGCCCTGCAGGTGCAGTGGCTGTCGGCGTTCAACGCGCTGCACGATCCAGTCGCGAATACGATCGACGCGACGGGCTGGCTTGCCCTGCATCCTGCGCTGCGCGAGCCGCTGCTCGATTACTGGCTGCACGGACTCGGGCTGCCGGCGCCGACCACGGCACAGCGCCAGCAGATCGAACACCAGTGCCACGCCCGCGCAGGGATGCAGCCGTGCGTGCAATGGCGTGGCGCCGAGCTGCATATCTGGCGCGGACGACTGTGGGCGCAGTCGCCCCCGATCATCGTCGATAGCCATTGGACGACCGCCTGGAGTGGCGAACCGCTGACCCTGCCCGATGGCGGCATGTTGTCGCTGATCGATGCGGATGCGCGCCTGATCGAGCCGATCCAGTTGCGCCTGCGCCAGGGCGGTGAACGGATCAAGCCAGCCGGCGACGCGTATACGCGCGAACTGCGCGACCTGTTCCAGCTGGCCATGATTCCGCCGTGGCGGCGCCCTGACGTGCCGTTGCTATACGCCGACAACGAGATCATCGGCGTGGCTGATCGCTGGATGAGCGCAGCTGGCAAGGCGATCTTCGAACGGGCCGGCACCCTGCCACGCTGGTCACCACCGCGCTGACGGCATCACAGGCTGGCGCTTTTGAAGGCGTGTGCAGATTGATTCCGCGCGGTCACTCGGTTAGCTTTGCTGTCCATGGCCAAGACCGCTTCCGCTTCCACCAAGACGCCACCCGCCGTGGACTTCGAGCATTCGCTGGATGAACTCGAACAGCTGGTAGCCAAGATGGAAGGCGGTGAGATGAGCCTGGACGAGTCGCTGGCCTCGTTCGAACGCGGCATCGGCCTTTTTCGTCACTGCCAGCAGTCGCTGGAAAAAGCTGAATTGCGCGTGCGCCTGCTGCTTGATCCCGACGCCCCCGAGAGCGCCGAACCGTTTGAACCCGAACTCTGAGTTAGGTCCCGCCCTCAAGGCGTTGATCACCCGCGCCGAGCACGCACTCGAGCACCGCCTGCCGCCCGCCGAACAATCTCCCGCGCCGCTGCACGGCGCGATGCGCTACGCCGTGCTGGGTGGCGGCAAGCGCCTGCGGCCGTTGCTGGTTTACGCCGCCGCGCACGCGTTCGGCGAAAGCGGTCCTTCGCTGGACGGTTCGGCTTGCGCGGTCGAACTGATCCACGCCTATTCGCTGGTGCACGACGACCTGCCGGCGATGGACGACGATGCGCTGCGTCGCGGCCGCCCCACCTGCCACATCGTGTTTGGCGAGGCCATGGCGATACTCGCCGGCGACGCGCTGCAGGCGCTGGCGTTCGAGATATTGAGCAACGATGACGGCGATGCCGCGATCGCCATACAAAAGCAGCGTGTGCTCGGCCGCGCGTGCGGCGCCGAAGGGATGGCCGGCGGACAAGCGCTGGATCTGGCCGCCGTCGGCCAGACGCTGACGCTCGCCGAACTCGAACATATGCATGCCTGCAAGACCGGCGCACTGATCCGCGCTTCCGTGCGCCTGGGCGCGCTGACCGCTGGGGCGGATACCGCCATGCTGAACCTGCTCGATCGCTACGCCGACGCGCTCGGCCTGGCTTTCCAGGTGCGCGACGACATTCTCGACGTGGAAGGCGATGCCGCCGTGATCGGCAAGACCGCGGGCAAGGACGCCGCGGCCGACAAACCGACCTTTCCATCGATCATTGGACTGGAGGCGTCGCGCGCGCGGCTGCGTGAACTGACCGGGATCGCGCTGGGCGCCGTGGCACCGCTAGGCACCTCCGGCGTATTGCTGCAGGAGCTGGCCAATTACGCGGCCTATCGAAATAATTGAATCGATAATCTGGCCATCCAGACGGCCAAAGAAAAAGCCCGCAACTGCGGGCCTTTTTTTATTTCGGCAAACCGAAGTATCAACTCACCAGGCGCAACGCAAACGGATAGCGGTACGTGCCGTCGGCACTCACTTTTACTGCAGCAATGATGCAGAACACCAGGTTTGCGATCCACAGAACCCAGGTAAGAAACGCACCGATGACGATGATCGTGAGAATCCAGCAGATGACGTAACCGATCAGCACAGTGATCTGGAAGTTCAGCGCTTCCTTGGCTTCACTCACGAGATAGGCCTTTTCGGGCCGATCCTTGTTCATCAACCAAATGATGAGCGGCACGACGATGCTGAGAATTACGCCCGACAGATGCGTCAGCATTGCCAGGTTCTTGTCATCGGTAGACCGGACGCCAACGGGCGGTTCCGGCGGTATCGGCGAAAACTGATCGGACGGTGTACTCATGACCCCTGCTCTCCCTGGTGGTGGTACCGCGAAAGCTTGCTGGCGACATCTTCGACCTTGCGGCGAGCGACCGCAAGGTGACCGTTGAGCTACTCGCCGGCGATGGTCATCCGGTCGACCAGAATGGAGCCGGTAAGCACCGCCGAACGCGCATCGACATCCGCGCCGACGGCGAGAATACCGCTGAACATCTGGCGCAGATTGGCGGCAATGGTGATTTCCTCCACCGGATAGGCAATCTGGCCGTTCTCGATCCAGAACCCCGCCGCGCCGCGCGAATAGTCGCCGGTAATGGTGGAAACGCCCTGGCCCATCAGTTCGGTCACCAGCAGGCCGGTGCCCATGCGCTTTAGCAGCGCGGCAAAGTCGTCTTTGGAATTATCGACGCTGCCCGGCTCGATGATCAGGTTGTGGATGCCGCCCGCATTGCCGGTGGATTCCAGCCCGAGCTTGCGCGCCGAATAGCTGCCCAGGATGTAGCGCGAAAGCACGCCACCCTCGATCAGCGAGCTGTCGCGCGTCGCCACGCCCTCCGCATCAAAGTTACCCGAGCCCTGACCGCCGATCAGATGCGGACGCTCGTTGATATTCAGCCACGCCGGCATGACCTGCTTGCCAACATGGTCAAGCAGAAAGCTGGCCTGCCGGTACAGCGCTCCACCGCTGACTGCGCCGAGCAGATGCCCGATCAGTCCGCGCGCCAGTTCCGGCGGAAAAAGCACCGGACTCTGGCGGGTCGACAGGCTGCGCGAGCCCATGCGCGCCAGCGTGCGTTCCGCCGCGCGATCGGCCAGCGCCTTGGGGCTGATGAAATCACCGGCACGACGCACGCTGTCATACCAGTAATCACGCTGCATGCCGTCCTCGTCACCGGCGATCAGCGACAGCGACAGCGAGTGACGCGTGCCGCGCTCGCGTCCAACGAAACCGTGCGAGTTCGCGTACACCGATACGCCCTGCCCGGCCTGCACGCCGGCGCCGTCGGAATTGGTGATGCCGGCATGCGCGCGGCCGATGTCCTCGATCTGGACGCCCAGCTCGATCGCGCGCGCCGTGTCGATATCCCACGGATGCCACAGGTCGAGATCGGGAAAGCTCGTCGCCATGCGCGATGCATCGGCGAGGCCTGATGCCGGGTCGGCCTCGGTATAGCGCGCAATCGCACAAGCCTGATCGAGCGTGGCCTGGATCGAATCGGGGTGCAGGTCGGCCGTGCTGGCCGAGCCCTTGCGCTGGCCGAAATACACGGTCAGCCCGAAGCCGCGATCGCGCGTGTGCTCGACCGTCTCTACCTCACCCAGACGCACGTTGACGCTCAGCCCGCTGTCGATGCTGGCGGCCACCTCGGCCTGGCTGGCACCGGCGGCGCGGGCGCGACGAATGACGTCCTCGGCCAGTTCAGACAATCGATCAAGCTCTTCCAGACTGCGATCCTGATTGACGGCGTTCTGATTCATGATGTCCTGGCTGCTAACGACTTCGCTCACGTTGGGCTTCCTGAAGGTTTGACGCGTAGAATAGCCACTCGCTTAAGCCGGTTTGCCATTCCACGCGATCCCGAAACGGGTTGAGACCTTCACATGGGGTCGCCGCGGCGAAATGAAAAGAGCCGCGGAGAACCAGCATGCCACCCGTCCCCGGTACCTATCGCCATTACAAAGGCCAGCGCTACCGCGTGCTGGGCACCGCGCAGCACAGCGAAACGATGGAAACCCTGGTCGTCTATCAGGCGCTGTACGGCGAATACGGCCTGTGGGTGCGGCCGGCCGCGATGTTCGTTGAAACCGTTGAGCTCGATGGCGAACCGATCCCGCGTTTCGCGCTCGAACAGGCCGACCCGGTCGACACGGCGGCCGAACCTGAAGCACAAGCCTGACACGCAGCACTGATCCTTGAAGACCCCACTGGAATTGAAACCGTGAGCCCGAGCCGCAGCCGCAACCAGACCGAACTCGACGAAGAAGACTACGGCCCCAGCCGCACCCAGCAGCGCCGTGAAGCGCTTGCTGTGCTGGCGCTGGCTAGCCAGCTGGTCGAGATGCAGCCCAGCCGTCTGGCCAAGCTCGCGTTGCCTGACGACGTGCGCGACGAAATCGCCCGCACGCGCAACATCACCGCGCATATTGCGCACAAGCGCCAACTCGCCTTTCTCGCCAAAGTCATGCGCCGCTACGAAGACGAGGTGTTCGCCTCGGTGCGCGCCGAACTCGGCGAAAACCGCGAGAAGCAGCGTCAGGAAAACGCCGCCATGCACCGCCTTGAAGCGATGCGCGATCGCCTGATCAACGAGGATGAAGCCGCGCTATCCGAACTCATCGCCGAACATCCGCAGGTCGATCGTCAACACCTGCGCTCGCTGGTGCGCAAGGCGCGCATCGAGAAAGAAACGCCGAACAAGCCGCCGCGCGCGTATCGCGAAATTTTTCAGCTGCTGAAAGATCTGGCAGCGACGAAGGAAGACGATACCGGCGACGGCACAACTGTCGTCGGCCGCGGCGACGCACACGACTGATCGTGTCGAGCTAGTTCTAGCGCTAGGCGCTATTCATCGGACTGAATCGCACGCACCGATCATCCGGTGACACCAGCCGGTCGTGCAGCGTGCACAGCCGGCTCGTGCCAATGCTGGCACCGTAAGCCGAACCAAATACGGCCAGCCCGCAAACGCGCTGTTCGATCGCCAGACGATCATCCAGCCGATAGATGCAATCGGCGCAGCGAAGCCCCGCTGTTGGCATGCCCTGCGCAACACCGGTCACATCCGTGCTGATCGACGGCGATGCGCGCATCAGTGACCCACGCTGTCCCAGTAACTGGCGAACACGTGAACCGACATCACATAGCCGATGATGATGTTGATCACCACACCGGCGGTGAACGCCACGAACGGCTTCCATCCGGTCTTGCTGAGCGTGCCCAGCCGCGTGGTCAAACCGATACTGAGGAAGCAGAACGTGAAAGCCCACGTGCGCAGCGCGGTGATCGGTGCCACCAGGTCGGGCGTCACCACCTTGCGGTAGTCGGTCAACGAATACCCACTGGCGATCCACGTGATCAACGCCGAGGCTATGACAAAGCCGATCACGAATTTCGGAAAGCGCGCCCAGATTTCGCCAGCGTCTACTTTCCTTACCTGCACACCGTCCTCGAACGCGTCCCAGCGCGTAGTCGCCACCCAGGCCAGCACAAACGCCCAAATGCCGATCCAGATATCGCGCCCGACGACTTTCATTAGGGTGAAGTTCTGCAGTGCCGCCTCCGGCGCGCCGGCAATCGCACCACCGGCATTGCGCGCGATGTCGCCATACGCCTGCGCTGCGGCAATGCCCGCGGCGTCCGCGAATTCGGACGTGCCGATCCACGCACCGGCTACGCCGGTCGACAGGCCCAGCGCATGCGACGCGAACGGCAGCACGAAGATCATCACGATCGCCCACAGCACCACCAGCGTAATCGCCACCGATGCCTGCTCGCGTTTGGCGCGCACCGCACCGGCAATCGCGATCGCCGCCGACACGCCGCATACCGCACCACCGACGCCCAGCACGGCGGCGAAACGTCGATCCAGCCCCAACGCGCGGCCGGTGAAAAAGATCACGAAGAAGGTCAACAGCGACACCACCGTCGCCTGCCCGACGGCCACCGGACCGGCCCATACGAGCAGCGTAAACGGCAATGTCGCACCCAGCAGCACGATGCCTACCTTGATGAAAAACTCCACCCGCAAACCGGCCTGAAACCATGCCGGCAGGCGCACGAGGTTCGACACGATCAGGCCCAGCAGCAGCGCGACCAGCGGTGCCTCAAGGTTGTAGTGCGATGCCTGCGACCAGGCCGCCGTCTCGAAGATCAGCAGCGAGACGACAAACAGGATGAGAAACGCCGGCAAAAAATGCGCAAGCTTCAGCTTCAATACCGAAAAAGCCATGCCGAACAACACCGCAAAAACGACAAACAGCGCCGCGTAATTCGGCAGGTGCGCGGCAATGTCCGCGCCGGCCTGGCCCAGGCTCGTCCACTTTGTCGGTGCCGCGGCGAGCCACTTGATGCTGCCGCCCGAGGCAAACGCCAGCCACGCCACGGCTACCAGTAGCAGGCCGATCCACACCGACCACCAGTCTTCGTTGGAAAAAAGGCCGCGCGTCGTCGGCCTTGTTGGGTTGGCCGACGCCGGGCTATTTGCCGGCGCCTCATGTATCACTTGATTCATCGCGTTGCCCCTGCATGAAAGCCTTGGCGCGGCGTGGCGAAACACTGTGCCTGACGAAAACCGCGTCGCCTGCAAAGCCTTCGTCTCACGCACGCACCCGCAAGCCTCAAGTGTTGATGGGCGGGCATCGAGAACAAAATGATCATTCGCTTTATCGATATGCCAGATCGTGATGGAGCCGGGCACTGTCCGGGGAATACCATCACCACAAAATGTCCGGCTTTTGCCAGATGCGACAACGTTTTCGCAGCGTTTTTGTCGAAATGACAGACCTGCGAAAATTCTGTTGGTTGACGCTGGCCGTCAGGGGCAATCCGCGACGGTTGATGCATCGCTCAAGGCTTTTATCGACAAGGGTGCCGCTGAATCGCCTTGTCTCATCGCCGAGGTTTACGCCTTGCGCAAGGATCCCGACCCGATGTTCACGTGGCTGGACCATGCCTGGGCCAACCACGATACCCGCATCCAGCTGTTGCTCAACGACGCGTTCACTTTGCGCTACCGGCACGACCCGCGCTTCGTCGCGTTCTGCCGCAGGGTTGGACTGCCGGTCCCGAATGAACAATAACCAGCGGCAGCTACTTCAGCGAACTCCCCCGCTTCAGCTTTAACTTCCAGCCCACCGCAAGCGTCATGAGCGCGCGCCTGATCGGACTCAGGCGCTGCAACATCCAGTCCTTGAAGGATCTTCTGGCTCGCTCGGCGATCATGCGCCTGACTGCGCCGAAATCCATTCATAGCGCCAATTGACGCACAACCGCCGCTGACATAGGCTGTTATTTCTTCCACAATTTTTTGCGAGTTGCCGGCCATGAGTATGGATATCTGCATCACCCTGAGCGACTCCGATCTGAAGCTTTTTGTGGACGGAATGAAGGATGCCCAGAGCAAGGCCGAAAAGATGGAGCCGGCCGCCATCATTGCCGCTGCTCGCCAACTGCTCGAAGACAGCAGCGTCCAGAACCTGCCTGATTTCGTCTCCACCCGCCTGAAACACCTGGAATCGATGATCGCAATGGTCGAGGACACCGGCTTCGGCCTGCCTGACACCGACCGCGACAACGTGCTGGCAGCGCTGTCCTATTTCGCCAGCCCGGACGACATCATTCCCGACGGCGTACCGGTGCTCGGTTTTCTCGACGATGCGATCATGATCGAGCTGTGCTTTCAGGAGCTCAATCACGAGATCGAGGCGTACAACGATTTTCGCCACTGGCGCGACAATGAAGCCACCCGTCGTGGTATCAGCAAGTCGGGGCTCATGCTGACGCGTGTCGAATGGGCGGAAACTCGTCGTCTGGAAACGATCGAGCGCATGCACCGTCGCCGCAGTGAATCCTACAGCAGCAGCAACAGCTCGCCGGGCCTGTTCCGGATCGGCTGATTCGCGGCTGATGGAAATAAAAAAGCGCGCCGCGGCGCGCTTTTTGTTTGTCGGCCTGAGCGGCCTGATAAAACAGCTCTGTATTGCGCGGTTGGCGCCTGACCAACGCGCTCGACGTTTAGCCGTCCAAACGCCTAGGACGCCGTGCCGCCCACCGTCATGCCGTCGATCTTCAACGTGGGCTGACCGACGCCGACCGGCACGCTCTGGCCATCCTTGCCGCACACGCCGACGCCTTCATCGAGCTTCAAATCGTTGCCGATCATCGAGACCCGGTTAAGCACTTCCGGACCCGAACCGATCAGCGTGGCGCCTTTCACCGGGCGGGTGATCTTGCCATCCTCGATCAGATAGGCCTCGCTGGCGGTGAAGGTGAACTTGCCGCTGGTGATGTCGACCTGCCCGCCACCGAAATTCGGCGCGTACAGGCCCTTCTTGACCGAGCGGATGATCTCGGCCGGATCGTGCTGGCCGGCAAGCATGTAGGTATTGGTCATGCGCGGCATCGGCAGTGAGGTAAACGATTCGCGGCGGCCGTTACCGGTCGGTGCCATGCCCATCAGGCGCGCGTTGAGCTTGTCCTGCATGTAGCCCTTGAGGATGCCGTCCTCGATCAGCGTGGTGCACTCGGTCGGCGTGCCTTCGTCGTCGATGCTGAGCGAGCCGCGGCGGCCCTGCAGCGTACCGTCATCGACGATGGTGACGCCCTTGGCCGCTACGCGCTGGCCGATGCGACCGGAGAAGGCCGAACTGCCCTTGCGGTTGAAGTCGCCTTCCAGGCCGTGGCCAATCGCCTCATGCAGCAGCACGCCAGGCCAGCCGGGACCAAGCACAACGGTCATGTTGCCGGCCGGCGCATCGACGGAATCGAGATTCACCAGCGCCTGGCGCACGGCTTCGTCGGCGAAGCCCAGCGCGCGGCCGTTCTGGATCAGCTCGCCATAGCCGTAGCGACCGCCGCCGCCGGAATGCCCCTGCTCACGACGGCCGTTCTGCTCGGCGATGACCTGCACGTTGAGACGCACCAGCGGGCGCACGTCGGCGGCCAGCGTGCCATCGGAGGCGGCAATGAGGATCGTGTCGACGGTGGCTGCAATGCTGACGATGACCTGCTTGATGCGCGGATCGCGCGAACGCGCATAGGCATCCACCTCGCGCAGCAGGGCAATCTTTTCCGGGTTGGGCAGGCTGTCGACCGGATCGATCGCCGGATACAGCTGACGCGCGCCGTTCAGGGCCAGCGGCTTGCCCGCGCCGTTGCCGTCGTGGGCAATCGCACGCGCCGCGCGCGAGGCGTCCAGCAGCTGCGGCATGACGATTTCATCGGAATAGGCGAAGCCGGTTTTCTCGCCACTGATGGCGCGCACGCCCACGCCCTGCTCGATCGAATGGCTGCCGTCCTTGACGATGCCCTCTTCCAGCAGCCACGACTCGCTGCGCGAGTGCTGAAAATACAGGTCGGCCGCGTCGATCGACGGGCCCATCAATTGGTTGAACACGCGGTCGAGGTCGGTGGCCGCAATGCCGCCTGGCGCGAGCAGCCGGCGTTCGGCCTGGGCAATCAATGAATCCATGGAGTTCTGCCGTTGGCTACGTAGGAATAACAAGATAAGGCCAAATCCTGCGGCTTAAAGCCCGACACCGCAAGCGTTGGGAGATCAGGCTCAATGGCCGCTGGACGCTGCGGGTGCGGGGTTTGCGACCGCGTTGGCCGGTATCGGTGCCAGCAGCGGTGCAGGCGCCACCGTCTCCGGCGTGCTGCGCTTTTCCACCAGCGTCATCACCGGTTTGTCCCAGCGGCCGGTGATCTTGTAGCGCGCGCCGGCCGCCCTGTTCAGACCGTGGCCGAGGAGACCCTGGACGGCAAAGCCGGCGGCCGCGCCAATCGGGCCACCGACCACCGCGCCGACCAGTGGCAGGCTGTTGCCGACGTGTGGCACCACCACCACCTGCTGATCGAATTTTTTTGCGCGAAGGTCGGTACGGCCAGTAATGGTGACTTCGCCAGACGGGCTGTGGATCTTGAAGCTGCTGGTGGTCGCCACGCCGTTAGCCAGATGAAAATCACCGACCATCGAATCAAACGCCAACCCCTTGCCGAATACGTCGCCGAAATCCAGACTGAATCGACGCGGCAATTCAGCCAGCGAGGCCAGCCCCAGCAGTCGGCCGGCACCCGGCGAGGAGACCTCCGGAATACGCCCGTTGCTGACGTGGACGCTCAGCGTGCCCTCCATCGTGGCCAGCGTCAGCGCGCTGGGCGCACCGGGCCAGCTTGCATCGAGCTGGTCTTCCGTCTTGCCACCATTAACCAGGCCTTCGAAGCCGAACGCACCAAGCATGGCGCCGAGATCGTCCGCGGCGAAACCGATTTTCATGGTCGTATGACTGTTGGTCGCGCTGCCGTTCCATTCGCCGCTGGCGTTGACCTGCACGCTGTGGGACAGCGCGCGCAACTGTTCGATATGCAGGCCGACTGAGGTCGGCCAGGTCTCCAGCCGCGCCTCGCCGAGTTTCGCATCGCCCAGGCGCAGATCTTCCAGCCAGAGATGGAACGGCGGCAGCCCGGCGGGGTTGATGCCGGTGTTGGCCGGATCGGTGGGTAACGTGTCTGCGGGTGCGGAGGCGGCGGCGGTCGAGGCATTGGCCAAAGCCGTCGTGTCGCTTGCCGTGGATCCGGCGCCCGGCGCCGCATTTGCCTTGACCGCGGCAATCGGGTCCTTGGGCCAGTAGAGCCGTTTCAACCTTGCCGTGATGCCACGCTTGTCCAGCGCTTTCGTCGGTATGCTGAAGTTGCCGCTCATCGTGGCGGCTTCCACGTCAACGCTGATGGCGTCAGTCTGCGGCGTGGCCTTGATCTGCATGGCCCCCAGCGGATAGCCAAACAAGGCCGCATGGTCGGCGCTGATGTCGACGCTCTCCAGCGATGGGCCATCGCCGCTGCCACCTGCGACAGCGCGTTGCACCCAGCCGGTCACGTCCATCTGATCGGCGTGACCACGAATACGCAAACCCTGGGCGGGCAGTTCGGTCGGCATCTCGCCGCCCAGGGCGAGCGTCGCCGCCAACGGCTTTTGCGGGCCGTTGCTCAACCGCAGATGGCCCCGCATGACCTGACCCAGCGCGAGCTGCACGTCGCTGCCGCCAATCGGCAGCTGTACGCTCACATGCAGCGGAACGGTTTCATCCGCCGCCTTCTTCAGCGGCACGGGAAGATCAAGCGCAGTGCCTTGCAGTGAGGAATCGATGTTCACGGTTTGCTTCAGCGCACTCTGATCGGCGGCATGCGCGACAGTAAAACCGATGCTGAAATCGCTGCGGCCGTTGGTCAGCTGGCCGATCCACTTCAGTGACGGGTAGTCCTGCAGCAGGTCAGAAAACTGATATTGCCCGGTCAGCTGCGCGGAAAACGTCGTGTTCGGATCGGCGTTGCCGCCGGCAATCGCCAGCTGCAGTTTGGACGGCTGCCCGCGAAAGCCCGCATCCAGCGGCCCACCTTGCAGGCCGCGCAGATCAAAACGCAGCGGGCCGTTGATCTTGTCCAGTTTCAGGTTCCAATCCGGCGCCGCGAAGTCGGCGTCTTTCAGCTGCGCGGTGCCGTTGAGCTGAGCGTCGGCTGGCTTGGTCAACGGCAGCACAAAATGAAAGCCCGCCGTTGCGCTGCCGCCCAGGTTCAACTTGTTCAATAGATCAACCTGGCGATTGCCGATCGGGCTCTTGCGCACAAAATCCATCACATCCGCACCGCTGCCGCTGCCCTGCACGTTGAGATCCAGCACGGGCAAAGCGAAATCGGGAATGAGCGCAACCGCCTTGTCCACGTTGACACCCAGCGCATGGCCAGCACTGGTTTCCACCGACAGGCCGTTGTCGACAAAACTGGCGATCGCGCTGACGCCTTCGGCGCGTGGCCAGTCCTTGCCGTAGTCCAACGTCAGATCGCTGATTTGCGCGCGCGCCTCGAAGCGACCTTCGTTGTGCCGGAACGGCCAGTCGCCAAGACTGCCGTGCACCAGCACCTGCGCCTGATCGATGCTGCCGGCGACCAGCGCGTTATCCAGCCAGGCGATGGTGCCCGGCGGTATCACGCCGAGCGGCAAAAACTGTTTCGCCACCACCAGGTCGGTGTGACCCAAGCTGGCGTACATATCCACCAGGGGTGCACCGCCTGCTGATGGCAAAGTCACTTCGCCGCGAGCCTGCCCCGAATAGCCGGCGCCCGCGAAATCGATGGCGTCCACACCGATATGCCAATCACCATCCTGTGGCCAGAGCGCCAGCGTGCCGCCGAATTCAGACAGTGCCAACGGCTGGCGAAACCGTTGTGGAAACTGCAGCATGGCCGCCTGCGTCGGCAGCGACAGCGCGTACGCTTCACTGTCACCGCGCAGTTCGCCGTGCAGATCCGCCACGCCGGGCGATTTACCCACGGCATCGATGCCCAGCCCGCTGAATTCCACGCTGAGTGCCTGCACGCCATCGGCCTGGCTCCAGTGCAAACCGAGCTGGTCGAACGTGCCGCGCGGATGCCCACCGCCCAGCCACTGCGCCAGTGGCAATGACAGACCCGGCTTCAATGCCAACCATGGCAGCAACGGGGCCAACTGCACCTGCCGCGCAGCAACGTTCACGCTGGCCTGCGCGGTGCCGGGTTGATGCACTGAAATAGCCATGACGCTGCCGTCGTCGCTGGCCCAGCGTATATCGTAACCATTGGCAACCTGACTGAGCCGGGCCACGCCATGCAGGGCGGACACGCCAGCATGCGCACCGCTGGCCTGGGATACCGACAGCTGATCGAGATCATAGCGAAGTGTGGCATCGGTCAGCTTGCCGCCATGCCACTCCAGCCACGAAGATAGATGGCCATGCCCGCGTTCAGCCGTATAGCCGTCCATATTCACACCTTGCAACAGCGGCTTCAGATCCACGTTCTGAACACCGATCCACAAATGACCGGAACGGCCGTCTTCGCGGAAACGGCCCGCTGCCCGCAACAGCGCCGTTGTACCTTCTCGCTGCAACAGGCCGCCGACGTGGATCTCATTTGACCGGCGGTTCAATCGCAGCTGTTGCGCGATTACCGTATACGTCTGCCCCTGTGCCGCGTCGGCGATCACCACGCGAAGGTTCTGCAGCCAGACATCCATCGATAGCGGCCCCAACGAAATAGGCTGCCGCGTCGCATTGCCGGCCACACCAATGCCGTTGACGTGCCAGCCACCCTCGGCATCGTGTGCCAGATCCAGCTGCAGCCCGCGAACATACAGATTGACCAGATGGCGCGACGGTACGAGCCAGCCGCCAAAATCCAGTTTCAGATCGGCCTCGGGTATCTGCAAAGGCGTTGCCGTTTGGCCAGGAGCCGAGCCGATACTCACGTTGCGCATGACGAACAACGGGCCCGACGGCGTGCGGTACCCTTTCATCGAGGAAAAATGAATAGGCCGCTGCACACGCTCGCTGAGCTGCGCCGCCACCCAGTCAGGGTGACGCGCGAGCAGGGGCAGCAGCAACTGCGTCAACGCCATCAGCACGCCCAGCAGAATCACCGCCACGCCGCAGGTCCAGCCCAGCGCGCGCAAGCAGCGGTGCAGCCACCGCTGCAACGATGCCCTCACGCGCAACGATCCGTGCCGGGCGCCTGATCGGAACTACAACAAAACCACATCAAACTGTTCCTGCGAGTAATGCTCTTCGGCCTGAAATCGTATGCTTTTGGAGATGAACTCTTCCAGTTCGGCCACCGCGCTGGATTCCTCTTCGAGGATGCGGTTCACCACCGAAGGGTTGGCCATCACCAGCAGCTTTTCGGCATTGAACTGGCGTACCGCGCGGGTGATTTCGCGAAATATTTCGTAGGTCACGGTTTCGGCCGTTTTCAGCTGGCCGCGGCCGTTGCAGGTCGCGCACGGCTCGCACAGCTGGCGCGCGAGGCTTTCGGTAGTGCGCTTGCGGGTCATCTCGACCAGACCCAGCGCCGACATCGGATACACCGTGGTCTTGGCGTGATCGCGCGCCAGCCCCTTGTTCAACATGCGCAGCACCTGGCGCTTGTGCTCTTCGTCGATCATGTCGATGAAGTCGATGATGATGATGCCGCCCAGGTTGCGCAGCCGCAGCTGCCTCGATGCAGCCTGCGCCGCTTCGAGATTGGTGCGGTAGACGGTTTCCTCCAGGTTGCGCGTGCCCAGATAACCGCCGGTATTGACGTCGATGGTGGTCATCGCCTCGGTCTGGTCAACGATCAGGTGGCCGCCGGACTTCAGCGGCACCTCTTTTTTCAGCGCACGCTGCATTTCATCTTCGACGCCATACAGATCGAAGATCGGCCGCTCGCCGTCGTAATGCTCGATGCGGTCGTCCAGATGCGGCATGAACTTGTGCACGAACTTGACCACTTTCTCGAACACCGCGTGCGAGTCGATACGGACCTTTTCAATATCGTCGTTGAGCATGTCGCGCAGGCTGCGCAGCGGCAGCGAAAGCTCCTCGTAAACGCGCTCGCCGACCTTGGCCTTGGCGATGTTTTCCTGCACCACGCGCCAGACCTTGCTGAGATAGGTCACGTCGAACGCCAGCGACTCGGCGCTCTGCCCCTCGGCATTGGTGCGCACGATGTAGCCCAACGGGTTCTCGCCAATCAAGGGCGTCAGAACATCCTTCAGGCGCTGACGCTCGGATTCCTCCTCGATGCGGGTGGAAATGCCCAGCGTGCGCGCGTACGGCAGCAGCACCAGATAGCGCGAGGGAATCGAGAGATGCGCCGAAAGACGCGCACCCTTGGTGCTGATCGGGTCCTTGACCACCTGCACAACGATCTCCTGACCCTCGTGCACCAGTTCGCTGATGGATGGTGTGTGGCCATTGCCTTGACTGGTTGGCTCCGTACCGTCGGCCGATGGCGGTGGCACGAAACGCACGATGTCCGAAGCGTGCAGAAACGCGGCGCGCTCCAGTCCGATCTCGACGAACACCGCCTGCATGCCGGGCATGACGCGCTGCACGCGACCCTTGTAGACGTTGCCGACGTAGCCGCGCTTGGAGGCACGTTCGACGTGCACTTCCTGCAACATGCCGTTCTCGACCACGCCGACGCGCGTCTCGCGCGGCGTCACGTTGATCAGTATTTCTTCGCTCACCGGATACTCCCCAATTTGACCTTCTTTATAGCCGTTGAGGAGGCCTACTGTCGATTGGCCATTTTTGTCGACGTCCTGAAACATCAGTGATTTACAGCACTCTTGTGGCCCATCGCATTACAAGCTGGGCGCGGGGTCGACACCGGACCTCGACAAGGGCGGCGACTCCAGTTCGGCGCGCAGCCGCGGCAGACCTTGCGGGTTATTGGCCTGGACGAAGGCGATCATGCCCTCGCGCACTCGGCAACGCAGATCCCAGCTGAGCGGCGAATCGGCCGAGCTGACCAGCGCGCGTAGCTGCATGGCGCGCTCGTTGGCATCGGTGACCTGCAGCAGGCAGACACGGCCATCCCATTCCGGCGCAGCCTCGCACAGGCGCCGCAGCTCGGCGCGCAGCGGCTCCAGCGGCAGGGTGTAATCCACCCACATGAAAACGGTACCGATCAGGTTGGCATTGGTGCGCGTCCAGTTCTGGAACGGGTTTTCCATGAACCAGTTCAGCGGCACCACCAGGCGGCGCTCGTCCCAGATTTTCACCACCACGTAGGTGCCGGTAATCTCTTCGATCCGGCCCCATTCGTTTTCAATGATCACCACGTCATCGAGCCGAATGGGCTGGGTGAGCGCAATCTGCACGCCGGCGATCAGGTTGCTCAGCACCGGCTTGGCGGCGAGGCCGAGCGCCAGCCCGGCAAGGCCGGCGGATGCCAGCAGGCTGGCGCCGATCTGACGCGCATCGGGAAAGGTCAGCAGAATGGCCGCCGAGACCAGCAGCACCACCAGCACAATCGACACCCGGCTGAATACCCGCACCTGGGTCAGCACCCGTCGTGCGCGCAGGTTGTCGGCTCTGTCCATCGGATACTGCATGACAACCGCAAGTTCGAGCGCGCTGATACAGCGCACCATCAGCCAGCCGGTAACGACGATCAGCGTCACCAGCAAAAAATGCTGCAGAAGATCCAGCGCCAACAGGCGCGGCGCCTCCGGCCGGATGCGCAACGCCAGCATCAGCATCAGCACGGGTATCAGCCATTCCATCGGCGCGCTGGCCCGGCGCAGTACGTCGGCGGCTACGGCGTGTCCGCGCGCCAGCCGGCGCATCACGACCCAGCCTAGCCGCCGGATAATCACCGCCAGCACCAGCGCCACGCCGATCGTGACGCCCAGCCTGACCCAGGGCTCGTTGTTCCAAAGTTCGACGATAGACATATAGGCAGTTTGCCGACCGGCGCGTTTACATCACGTCGGCGCCGGTTACAGAACCGGTTCAATACCGGTCCGCGTTTCGCGTAAAGTCATCAGATGACGGCAACTCCAACACTACTGGCCTGGAGCGGCGGCAAGGACTGCCTGCTGGGGCTGCAGCGGCTGCTCGCTGATCCGCTGTGGCAAGTCGTGGGCCTGCTCACAACCATGAACCGCGAGTATTCGCGCGTGGCTATGCACGGCATTCAACGTGACATTCTGCTCGCGCAAACGGCGGCGCTCGGCCCGCCGCTGGTTGAAGTCTTGCTCGACTGGCCCGGCAGCAACGAGGCTTACGAGGAAGCGCACGGCAAGGGGCTGGCCGAGGCGCGGATGCGCTGGCCCGGTGTTCGCCACTGTGCGTTCGGCGACCTGTTTCTGCAGGACGTCCGCGATTACCGTGTGCGTCAGCTCGGCCGCGACAACTGGCGTGCCGTATTTCCGGTGTGGGGTGAAGATACGGTAGCATTGTCCCGACGCTTTGTCAGCGAAGGACACCGCGCCATGCTCTGCTGCGTGGATACCCAGCAGCTGGACGCGGCTTTCTGCGGCCGAGAATTCAACACCGCCCTGCTCGATCAGCTGCCGCCCGGTGTCGATCCCTGCGGCGAACGCGGCGAATTTCACACGCTGGCTTTCGATGGACCGCTCTTTCGTCAGCCGTTGCGGTTGCGGCGAGGCGAATCGGTACTGCGCGATGGCCGGTTTCAATTCACCGATTTTCTGCTCGATGATGCTGGCGCGTGGCCCGATGCCGGGGCATGAGCATGTCCTGCCCGACGTGCTGCGGCCCGGACTTGCCCTGGTGTTTTGTGGCACCGCGGCGGGCAAGCGGTCGGCAGCGGAAGGCGCTTACTACGCACATCCCGGCAATCTGTTCTGGCGCGCGCTGCATCAGTCCGGACTGACCCCTCGTCAATTCGCGCCCGCCGAATTTTTGAAGCTGCTTGACTTTGGCATAGGCCTTACCGATCTGGCTAAGCATCACGCTGGTAACGATAACGAGCTTCCGCGCGATGCGTTCGATGCCGACGCATTGTTTGCCAAGATCAGATTTTGCCAACCGCGAGTACTCGCGTTCACCAGCAAGAACGGCGCACGGGCTGCGCTGGGGCACGCCGTCAGCTATGGCCTGCAGAACGAAAACATCGACGGCACCCGCATCTTCGTACTGCCTTCGCCGTCAGGTCAGGCGCGTGGCCACTGGACGCTGGCCCCGTGGATGGCTCTGGCGGAATTGGCCGGTTTGCCTGTCCGCTGAAACGCCGGGGGATTCTTTCGATGAGGCGCCGCATTCATCGATCCATTTTTCGAATAGCCCACCTACCTGCCCGCGCACAAAACCTGGCGCTATCGGTAAGCTGTCGTCTGACATCAACGCATCACACCCACCTTAACCGGAGCCCATCATGGCCCGTTCGATTTTTGCCTTCACGCTATCCAGCGTTGCCCTGCTCGCCAGCGCACCACTGCTCGCGCAGAACACGTCCGTCACGTACGCCTCGATCGCGCAGCTGCAGCAGCAAATGGATAGCGGCACGCTGAGCAGCTCGGATTTGACCGCACAATTCGTCAAGCGCATTCAGCAAATTGATCAGAGCGGACCGCACCTGCGTTCCGTACTGGAAGTAAACCCCGATGCGTCGGGTATCGCCAAGAAGCTCGACGAAAAGCGCACGAAAAAGCACGGGCCGCTTTACGGCATCCCGGTCATGCTGAAAGACAATATTGACACCGGTGATCGCATGCAGACCAGCGCCGGCTCGCTGGCGCTGGTGGGTGCGCCGGCGCCGCATGACGCTGCCCTCGTCAAACGTCTGCGCGATGCCGGCGCGTTGATTCTGGGCAAGACCAATCTCAGCGAATGGGCTGACTATCGTTCAACCCATGCCAGCAGCGGGTGGAGCGGCCGCGGCGGGCAAACGCGTAATCCCTATGCGCTTGATCGTAATCCTTGCGGCTCCAGCGCCGGTTCGGCGGCGGCGGTCGCGGCGGGACTAACCACCGTGGCGCTGGGCAGCGAAACCGATGGTTCGATCATTTGCCCCGCGTCAATGAACGGCCTGGTCGGGCTAAAGCCGACGCTGGGCCTGGTGAGCCGCAGCGGTATCGTGCCGATCAGCCACAATCAGGACACGGCCGGGCCGATCACCCGCAACGTCACCGATGCTGCCGTCCTGCTCGGCGTAATTGCTGGCAGCGACGCGACTGATCCGGCCACGGCCGGCGCAGACAAGCACGCAACCGATTACACGCGATTCCTCGATCCGGACGGTTTGCGCGGCAAACGCATCGGCGTCGTGCGTGAGATGGGTGGCGCCGAACCGAATGCCGACCGCGTACTCGATCAGGCCATCGCGGTAATGAAGGCCCAAGGTGCGGTGATCATCGATCCGGTCACGCTGCCCCACCTGAGCGAGCTGAGCGCCCCGGAGACCACGGTAATGCTGTACGACTTCAAGCACGACATTAATGCATACCTGGCAACGCGCACCGGCCTCGGCGTGCACTCGCTCGCCGATCTGATCGCCTTCGACCAACGCGAAGCCGCGCGCGAAATGCCCTGGTTCGGGCAGGAGCTGTTCGAGCAGTCCGAAGCCAAGGGTCCATTGACTGAAACCGCGTATACGCAGGCGCTGGAAAAAGCCAAACGGCTGGCCGGCCCCGAAGGCATCGATGCAGCCTTGAAGGCAAATCATCTTGATGCGCTGCTCGCACCATCGTGGGGCCCGGCGTACATGACCGATCCGGTGCTGGGCGACCATATCGTCAGCGGCGACCCGACCATTGGCGGCGCATCGCAGCCGGCGGCGGTGGCGGGCTATCCGTCGATCACCGTGCCGGCGGGCTGGGCGCATGGCTTGCCGGTAGGCATCGTCTTGTTCGGTGCCAAATGGAGCGAGCCGACGCTAATTGCGATGAGCTATGGCTTTGAACAGCACACGCACGCATGGCAGCCGCCGAAGTTTCTGCCATCGATCAACGACACGCCGCAGAATCAGTAAGCGGATCTGATGCCCGAACGGCGAATGCGCCATCAACGCTGCGCATTAACCGTCATGCGCGAATCGCTCCCACCGACTTGCGCACGATCAGCATTGCCAGCTCGAGCGATTGCTCGTAATTGAGGCGCGGATCGACCATCGATTTATAAGCGCGATCCAGATCGGTTTCCGACAGGTCGCGCGCACCGCCCATGCATTCGGTGACGTCTTCGCCGGTGAGTTCCAGATGCACGCCGCCGAGCCGCGTACCGGCGGCGGCGTGAATATCGAAGGCCTGATCCAGCTCGCCACTGATATTGTCGAAGCGCCGGGTCTTGTGGCCGTTCGAAGTGCTCTCGGTATTGCCATGCATCGGGTCAGCGACCCAAAGCACGCGCCGCCCGTCGCGCTTTACCGCGTCCAGCAGCGGCGGCAGCGCAGCGCCAATTTTCGCGTTGCCCATGCGATGGATCAGGGTGAGCCGGCCCGGTTCGTCGTGCGGATTCAACGCATCGATCAGCGGCAGCAAAACGTCGGGCGTGACCGTGGGCCCGATCTTCACCGCAATCGGATTGTGGATACCGCGGAAATATTCCACGTGGGCGCCGTCTAGCGCGGCCGTGCGCATGCCGATCCAAGGAAAGTGCGTGGACAGGTTGAACCAGCCTGCATGGCGCGGCACCTGGCGCGTCAATGCCTGTTCGTAATGCAAAAGCAGCGCTTCGTGCGAGGTGAAAAAATCCACCCGCGAAAAACCTGCAATCGGGCCGGCCAGCGTTTCCATAAAGCGCAGCGAGTCGCCGATATTGGCCACCATCTGCCGGTATTCGGCGGCCAGCGGGGAACGCTCGACCCAGGCCAGATCCCAGTACTCGGGGTGATGCAAATCGGCAAAACCACCATCGATGAGCGCTCGCACAAAATTCATCGTCAGCGCGGAATGTGCGTGGGCCTGGATCAATCGCTGGGGATCGGCGCGACGCGCCTCAGGCGTAAAGTCCTGCCCGTTGATCAAATCACCGCGAAAGCTGGGTAGCGTGACGCCGTCGCGGGTTTCGTTGTCGGTCGAACGCGGCTTGGCGTACTGCCCGGCAAACCGGCCCACCCGCAGCACCGGCTTCTTGAGCCCGTGCACCAGCACAAGGCTCATCTGCAGCAGCACTTTGAGCCGATTGGAAATGATCGGGCTGGTGCAGTCGGCGAAACTTTCCGCGCAATCGCCGCCCTGCAGCAGAAAGCGATGCCCCTCCTGCGCTTCGGCGAGCGAGCGCTTGAGCGCCAGCACCTCCCACGAAGTGACCAGCGGTGGCAGCCGCGTGAGCTGCGCGCCAGCTTCCGCCAATTCCTGCGCATCGTCGTACTGCGGCTGCTGTAATGCCTCTCGCTGCTGCCATGAGTCGGGCGCCCAGTTCTCGGCCACAGGCAACTCAGGCGATGAGGATTTGCCGGGGACAGCAGCCAATGGGTGGACGTTCATTTCAGCGCGCTCCGCCGGCGTGTGGCGACAATCGCCCAGGCACCCAACAATACAAACCACAGCAGGCTCCACGCCGGCATCGGCAGTCCGAGAATGGGCTGCACTTTGGCGCACTCACCCGAACCGCTGAGCACCTTGACCAGCACGCCGATCAAGCCGCCGTTGCCCGCACGGACTTCGAGCATGTAACCGAGCGGTGCGCCGCAGCTGGGAGGAACCTGATCCGCCGGCAGCGACTGAATCCACAGATGTCTTGCCGCGATGGCCGCACCGATCAATGCAACCACCACCGCCAGTACGGTGTAGAACGAGCGGCCGTTGCCCCGCGGCGCATGCAGGCCGCCGATCAGAAAAACGACGCCGAGCGCCGCAAACGCCACGCGCTGGAGAATACACAGCGGGCATGGATCCATCAGCAAAACGAACTGCGCATAGAGCGCAAATCCGATCAGACCGGCGCAAAGTACGAATCCGGCAAGAAAACTGACACGATAAGACCAGAGAAAAGCATTCATGGCACTTTGCTGCGTTGCGAGGATGACGACCTTACCTGTTCGCCGCCACGCTGTCAGTAGCGTCGAGACATCGAACGGGTTTTCGACACGCCAGATTATCCGAACGAAATAAGGCGCATGAAAAAGCCCGGCAGATTACCTGCCAGGCTCTTTCGGAACGAGCGATCGGCAAAAGCCCGATCGCCATCACTCGGCGTCAACGGCCTCGGCTTGCTGCGGGCGTCCAACCAGTTCGACATACGCCATCGGCGCGTTGTCGCCGGGGCGGAAGCCGCACTTGAGGATGCGCAGGTAACCGCCGGGACGTTCGCGGTAACGCGGGCCCAGCTCGACAAACAGCTTGCCGACGGCTTCCTTGTCACGCATACGCGCAAAGGCAAGACGGCGATTGGCCACGCCGTCAACCTTGGCGAGCGTGATCAGCGGCTCGGCAACGCGACGAAGCTCTTTCGCCTTCGGCAGGGTGGTACGGATCAGCTCATGCTTGATCAGCGAAGACGCCATGTTCTTGAACATAGCTTCGCGGTGCGAGCTGGTGCGATTGAGTTTGCGTCCGGATTTTTGGTGGCGCATGGCAAAAGTCTCTATGTCTGTTGTTATGAAAAGTCGGCTCTTGTGTCCGACTTCCCGCGGAAATCCGCTATGAGGAGCCTTTTAAGCACAGGCTCTTATTGGAAGCACGGCCATGAACGGCCGCTTTAGGCGGCTGGCAAAGCGCATAAGCACATGCTTGCCAGACCGAAACAGCGATCAAGGGGGATCGCAAAATAAAACACTACGACCACGGGTGGCCGCTTTTTGGTGTCCAGCTAAAGCGCCATAGGCGCTCCAGCCGGAGATTTACCGCTCAGCGATCAGCAACGATCGCAAAAAACATCAACCCAGCTGCATACCGTGCGACAGACCCGGCGGCGGCCAGTTTTCGAGCTTCATGCCCAGCGCCAGACCACGTCCACCCAGCACATCCTTGATCTCGGTCAACGACTTCTTGCCAAGGTTAGGGGTCTTCAGCAGCTCGACTTCGGTCTTTTGAACCAGATCACCGATGTAGTAGATGCTCTCGGCCTTCAGGCAGTTGGCCGAACGCACGGTCAGCTCCAGATCGTCGATCGGGCGCAGCAACAGCGGGTCAAAACCACTCTTCTCGGCCTTGTCGGTAGCGCTCTCGCGACGCGAGAAGTCACCAAACACGGAGAGCTGATCGTTGATGATTTCGGCAGCCTTGCGGACTGCGTCTTCAGCACCAATCGTGCCGTTGGTTTCAATGTCCAGCACCAATTTGTCGAGATTGGTACGCTGCTCGACGCGAGCGGCATCCACTTCGTAAGCGACGCGCAACACTGGCGCAAACGACGCGTCCAGCTGCAGACGACCAATCGGACGCGCTTCATCATCCGGATGCTGACGCGTGCTGGCGGGCTGATAGCCCACGCCGCGACGCACCTTCAGACGCATGTTGAGCGAAATGTCCTTGGTCAAATGACACAGCACATGCTCGGGGTTGATGATTTCCACCGAGTGGTCGACGACGATGTCGCCGGCCGTTACCACGCCCTTGCCTTTCTTCGAAAGCGTCAAGGTGACTTCATCACCCGTATGCTGACGAATGGCCACGTCTTTCAGGTTAAGCAGGACTTCGATCACGTCCTCCTGCAGACCTTCGAGCGTGGTGTACTCATGCAACACGCCATCGATTTCCACCTCGACGATGGCACTGCCAGGAATCGAGGAAAGCAGCACGCGACGCAGCGCATTGCCCAAGGTGTGGCCGAAACCACGCTCGAGCGGCTCTACCACGACTTTGGCGCGATTGGCTCCGAGCTGTTCGACGCTGAGGCCCCGAGGCCGCAGCACACTAGTTGACGAAACTGCCATGCAGAGCTCCGGTAAAATTACTTCGAGTAAAGCTCGACGATCAGGGCTTCATT
>Ga0302220_10000132_pt1 | contig 67073 bp, 67 predicted proteins | sample II_Palsa_E1_3_FD_194572 | JGI IMG/M metagenome (GOLD analysis project Ga0302220, IMG submission 194572) | Peat permafrost microbial communities from Stordalen Mire near Abisko, Sweden - II_Palsa_E1_3 | ecosystem: Environmental > Terrestrial > Soil > Palsa > Peat permafrost | place: Sweden...
GATTCCCGCACCGTTCGGTGGTGGCGAGGCTAACATCGCATTGAGCGAAAACTCGCTAGGCTTCGCCTATGCCTGGAAAATCTAGCCTTCGGATCGGATGGGTCGTTCGCTATGTCCTCTTTCACGCCCGTGAGTGCCCTGATCGGCGGCTTGCTGATCGGTAGTGGCGCCAGCTGGCTGTTGCTTTCGCTTGGCCGCATCGCCGGCATCAGCGGCATCGTCGCTGGGCTGCCGTTTTCCCGGCGAATAGAATTTGCCTGGCGCGCTTTTTTTCTGCTGGGGTTGGTGACCGGCGCGGGACTGCTGTACCACTTCGGCGGCAGCTTCGGCGTGCAGGCACCGATCAGCCGTATCGGTTTTTCGGCCTGGGAATTGATCATCTCCGGACTCCTGGTGGGCTACGGCACAGCACTGGGAAGCGGTTGCACCAGCGGGCATGGCGTGTGTGGCCTGGCGCGCCGTTCACCACGTTCACTGGTGGCGACCGTGATCTTTGTGCTTACGGGAATCGTGACGGCGAGCGTGCTGCGACACTGGCTGGAGAACTGGCCATGAACCCGGATGAAGCATCGCCGCTGGAACGTGCCCTGTTGTCGACCTTCGGTGCGGGTTTGATATTCGGCGCCGGGTTGGCGTTATCAGCAATGACTCATCCCGAGAAAGTGCTCGGCTTTCTTGATCTAGGTGGGCAATGGGATCCGAGCCTGTTGCTCGTACTCGGCGGCGCGACCGGTATCGCCAGTGTTGTCTTTCCGTTGATCCTTCGACGCAAGGCGCCACTGTTGATGCCAGGCTTCGATCTGCCGAGCGCCAGGAGAATCGACCGCCGGCTGCTCTTCGGCGCACTTCTGTTTGGATTGGGTTGGGGGCTCAGCGGCTATTGCCCGGGGCCGGCGATCGCGCTACTCGCGGCACTCCCCAGTAGCGGACGGGAGGCCTTGCTGTTTCTGCCCGCCCTACTGATTGGATTATGGATCGAGCGACTGATATCGCGCGCGCGCAAAGACCCGTAACCCCATCGAGCGCATCGGTTCGCACCTGCTCGATCAAGACGCTCAATTGAGGCCAGCCGTTTCGCCAAAGCTGGCGAGAGGGCGCACGGGCAGAAGACATAAGGCGCCATCCATCGCGGGCAATCGGCGTGTTGAACGTCATCTCGATGGGCATCCAAACAAGAAACACATGACAGATTTCTAGCATCCATTTAACCGCCAGCGTGATGGACTCTTATCCGCGCACACTGGCTTGGGGGGAAAGCATATGAGCAACGCGCCCGATCGAAGTACTGACCTCAAGGATTGGAAAGACAAGGTGCTGGCAGCTGTGCAAAGCACGCTGCACGGACAAGGGACCGCGCAACCCAAACTTTTGGCGCAGGCATTGTCCGCAGCTCCCTGGTGGGCCGGAAGTCCCATCGCGACCGACCTTCTGGATCCCTCCGCACCGCAGACTTACTTGCGCATTCCGTTGGTACCGGCGCATGGCGCCAACTACTCCGTCCTGCTGATCGCATGGCCGGCAGGTCACGAAACCCCTGTGCATGACCATGATGGTCTGTGGGGTATTGAACTGGTGCTGGATGGTGCGCTGCAAGTTGAATCCTTCTCGCTTTCCATCCGCGACAAGCCCCATCTGGTATCGCGTGGATCCACCGTGCTCGGTCTGGGCGACAGCGCGACATTTTCGGATGCGGATTTCGCGCACCGTTGCCGCAACCTATCCGCTCGTCAGCCCGCCCTTTCGCTGCATGTCTATGGGGGTGAGCTGGAAGCCTTCAGGGCATATGCCAGGGACACCCGTGGCGATTGGCATGCCACCACGCACCGCACAACACGGGAAGCGGCGCTTACCTGACGAAGAGCCTTGCTTGGAGCGTGACGGCGCATTCCCTTCGGAGTCGCCGTGATACGCCCATGTACGCCGTTTTGATCCCTCGGAGCACGGCATCACGTGCTCCGCCCAAGCATCTGGACTTCTATTTACCTGGCGACATTTACCATGAGGAAGCCGGTACCGCTATCGAACATCAGCGCCTGACCGACATTGGTCTAGTTCAGGTCATTGCTGAGCAAGCCAACACGTCGGCGTTCGCAGTTACCCGGTGTACCAGGAGAAGCCACGCAACCACAGGCCTCACAGGCTATGGTCGAACAGCGCGGCTGCCCACATGAAGAGCAACCCGGCGGCAACACCTAATGCAGGGGTAAAGCGATTGCGCGATCCGAGGCCAAGCCACAGGCTCGGCAGAACATCGCCGATGGCCAGATAGATCGTGCTGCCTGCGGCTAACGCGAGACTGGTGCCAATGAAGATGGGCGCATGTCCAATCGCCACCATGCCCACGGCGCCGAGGGGAATGGCTACGGTCGTGGCGATAGACAGCCCGAATGCACGCGCCGGTGCGTAACCGCCGGCCACCAGAACACCCGCGTTGCCCGCTACCCTGGGTATTTCGTGAGCCATGATGGCCAAGGCAACCACGATGCCCAAAGCGGGGCCCATCATGAAGCTCGCACCAATCACGATGCCGTCGACCAGGTGATGGAGGAAATCGGCAACGACATCCATCCTCGCGAACGCCGCGGTGGATGGCGTGGGATTCATGGCGCGCACGATGCACTCCACGCTGAGTAGCCCAACCGTGCCGAGCGCCAGACACTCCCCCATCCACCCGGCCGATATACCTCTTTCCATGGCCTCCGGGAGCATATGCAGCAAGGCATCTCCGAGCAGTAGCCCGGCCACAATCGCCTGCATCCATGGAAGCCAAACGCGTAGGCGTGCAGGATCCATCCATACGACCAATCGTGCCGATAATGCCGCACAGGCGACAACGCCAGAGGCCAAGACCGCGCCGGTTGCGCTTGATAGCAGAGTCATGAGCGGCCCCATCTCCATAAGTAAGTGTTATGTTATAACATACCACTTACTTATGGAGATGGGGCCGCCCCACAACCGCTAATAACCACTACGCGTACTCGCCATCACTCAGGTGCTGAAACGAGCGACGGCAAGAGCACCAGCAAGTCGCTGAATCGCTCGGCGATCTTGTCAGCACCCTCACTCATGTCGGGATGTCCATAACCCCATGCCGCGAAAATCGAAGGGATGCCGTAAGCTCGCGCCGCAGCCACATCGGCTGCGTTGTCGCCAACCATCACCGCGGGGCACTTGAGTAACCCCGCCCGTGCCAACGTCTGCTCGATATGTCGCGGATCGGGCTTGCTGAATTCAATGGTGTCGGCACCGCACACGACGTCGAAGTACTCCAGGACATGCAGCGTCTCCAGAATGGCTTTCGCGGCAGCTTCCACCTTGTTCGTGCAGACTGCCAATCTCCATCCCGCCTGCGTTAGTGCCTTGAGGCTAGACAAGACGCCGGGATAAAGCTGGGTATTCACCACGGGATGCGCGATGTACTGCGCGACGAACGCGTCACACTCGCTCTCACTGATCGTCGAGTCGCGCAGGCTGAATGCCCGCGCCGCAAAGACCCGCAATCCATCGCCGAGTAACGAAGTCGCTTCTTCCCGAACCAGGGGCCGCAGACCCCGAGCCTGAAGAAGTTCGTTTATACCAGAGGCGATGTCGACGACAGCGTCTACAAGCGTTCCGTCGAGATCGAATACGGCTACGCGCGCAGGCAAGCTTTCTCGAAGCTGAGCTGAAGGATTCAAAAGAGAACCCTACTCGGTTTTGATACGAACACTGGCTTCTCCAAAGCTATCTTGCCCCGCAGGAAGATGCAGGGATCATTCATGCGAAATCGCCTGTTGTACGGACATCGGTGCCGCCATCATGTTGACGTTGGCGTTGTGCATGACCCACAACGATCCTGCCACGACGATCGCGATGAGCAGGCCGGTGCAAAGAAAGATGGCGGTATTTTCCCTCTGGTCGCGTGACGTGCCCATGTGCAGGAAGTAAACCAGTTGCACGACCAGCTGAATCACGCAGAGCCCCACGATGATCGCCAGCCTCATGTGGTGTGGGACAACATTGCTCATGACCGCACCGAAAGCCGCCAGGGTAATTGCCAGCGACAGAACGAAGCCAACAACGTAACCCTTCATGCTCCCATGCGACGAGGACGAAGCGGGTTCGTGGGGGGACAGAAGATCGGCGGACATCATAGGAATCCACGCAGGTAGACGAAAGTGAAAACGCAGATCCAGACCAGATCCAGGAAGTGCCAGAAAAGGCTCAGGCAAGCCAGACGCCGCCGGGCCACGCCGTCCAAGCCGTGACGCATGATCTGGTGCGTCATGATGGCGATCCACAGCAGACCGCACGCGACATGTAGACCGTGGGTCCCCACCAGTGTGAAGTACGCCGACAGGAACGCACTGGTAGCTGGAGTGGCCCCCTCGTGAATCAGCTTGGTGAACTCATAGACTTCCATGCCGATGAAGGAAGCGCCGAGGACGAAGGTGGCTCCAAGCCACCCCACCACGCTCCTCTTGCGTCCTGCATGCAGGTTCAGCATGGCCGCACCGAAGGTGAAACTGCTGACCAGTAGCAGCATGGTTTCGCCGAGGACGAATGGCAGGTCGAACAGCTCCTTTGCGCCGGGCCCACCGGCAGTGTTGGCAGCAAGCACGCCGAAGGTCGCGAAGAGCACTGCGAAAATCAGGCAGTCGCTCATCAGGTAGATCCAGAACCCTACGGTAGTGTTGGTTCCGTCGCCCTGCCCCGCGTGAATGTGGGTATTTCCAATGACTGAAGTGCTCATGGTTCAGGCAGCCTTGTCCAGTGGTGCGAAGTCCATTTTCTCGGACCGCTCGACTTCAGCAGCCTGTGCGAAGCGCGCATTTTCAATCCGTTCCACTTCGGCCGCTGGCACGTAATAGTCCACGTCGCGGTCGTAAGTTCGGGCAATAAACGTTCCGATCACACCCAGCAGGGAAAGGGTCGCCAGCGGCCAGATATGCCAGACAAGGGCGAAGCAAAGCACCAGGGCGAATCCCGAGATGATCACTCCGGCCCCGGTATTCCTGGGCATGTGAATATCCTCGTAATGTGTGGGCCTGATGTACGCGCGCCCGGCCTTCTTGTCATCCCAGTGCTGCTCCAGCGATGTGATCTGTGGGATATGGGCAAAGTTGTAGAACGGCGGTGGCGACGACGTGGCCCACTCCAGACTGCGACCGTCCCACGGATCGCCAGTGAGGTCGCGATGTGCATCGCGAGCGCGGATGCTTACAGCGAGCTGGACCAGCGTGGCGACGATGCCTGCGCCGATGGTGACCGCGCCGCATAGCGCGACGATCAGCCAGGGCTGCCAACCCGGAACGTCGTAGTGGTTCATGCGACGGGTCATGCCGTCGAAGCCCAGGATATACAGCGGCATGAAGGCCAGAAGAAAGCCCACCAGCCAGCACCAGAACGATACCTTGCCCCAGAACTCGTTCAAGGTGAAACCGAAGACCTTCGGGAACCAGAAACTGATGGCGGCCAGGCAGCCGAAGACGACGCCACCGATGATCACGTTATGGAAGTGCGCGACCAGGAAAAGGCTGTTGTGCAGCACGAAGTCCGCGCCGGGCACGGCCAACAGCACGCCGGTCATACCGCCGATGGCGAAGGTGACCATGAAGCCGATCGTCCAGAGCGTCGAGGAGTGATAGCGGATACGTCCGCGGAACATCGTGAACAACCAGTTGAACAGCTTCACGCCGGTCGGAATCGAAATGATCGACGTCATGATTCCGAAAAACGCATTGACGTTCGCACCCGAACCCATCGTGAAGAAATGATGCAGCCAGACGAAGAACGACAGCACGCCGATCGAGCACGTTGCATACACCATCGATTTGTAGCCGAACAGCGGTTTTCCCGAGAACGTCGCAATGATTTCGGAGAAGGCACCGAAGCACGGCAGGATCAGGATGTAGACCTCAGGATGACCCCAGACCCAGATGAGGTTGATGTACATCATCGCGTTCCCACCAAGCTCGTTGGTGAAGAAGTGCATATCGAGATAGCGATCCGCCGCAAGCAGCGCCAGCGTAGCCGTCAACACCGGAAAGACGGCGATGATGAGGATGTTGGTAATCAGCGCGGTCCAGGTAAACACCGGCATCTTCATCAGATCCATGCCCGGCGCGCGCATGCGCAGGATGGTGACGACCAGGTTGATACCGGTGAGCAGCGTTCCCAGACCAGATATCTGCAGGGACCAGATGTAGTAGTCGACACCTACTGTAGGGCTGTAGTGCAGTTCGGATAGTGGTGGATACGCTACCCAGCCGGTGGCGGCGAAGTCGCCGACGAACATCGACATCATCACCAGTACCGCGCCAACGACCGAAAACCAGAAGCTCATCGAATTGACGAACGGAAACGCCACGTCGCGTGCACCGATCTGCAACGGCACGATGACATTCATCAATCCAAGGATCAGCGGCGTCGCCACGAAGAAGATCATGATCACGCCGTGAGCCGTGAAGATCTGATCGTAGTGATGCGGTGGCAAATAGCCCGCCGCACCGTTCGCCGCCATCGCCTGCTGGGCACGCATCATGAGGGCATCGGCAAAGCCACGCAGCAGCATCACCAGCCCGAGGATGATGTACATCACGCCAATGCGCTTGTGATCAACCGAGGTCAGCCATTCGGTCCACAGGTACTTCCACTTGCCGTAGTACGTGATCGCACCAAGCAAAGCGAACGAGAGAACGGCGACAACGACCAGCGTGCCCATGATGATGGGGTCGTGGTACGGAATCGCATCGAGGGTTAGTCTGCCGAACATCGATCGTTACTCCGGAGCCTTGGCGTGTGTGTGCTGCATGGTCATGGGCGCCATGGGGATATTTCCCGATGCCCGAACGGCCATACCGATCGCCCCTGGTGGGCGCATGTATTGATTGACGACGTTGTCGAACAGCATCGGATCGACGCCGGCATAAACCGCCGCGGCATTTTTCGTGCTCGGCTTGGCGAGTTCCTGATAGACACCTTCACTCAGCGTCAAAGGTGAACTCCTGGCCTGCTTGATCCAACGGTCGAACTCGGCACGCGTAGTCACTTCGGCACTGAAATGCATGTCGGAGAACCCGGCGCCGCTATATGCCGACGACAATCCCTGGTAGGTCCCTCGGGTGTCTGCGATGAGATGCAACTGCGTCTGCATGCCCGCCATGGTGTAGATCTGGCTACCCAACCGCGGAATGAAGAACGAGTTCATGATCGAATCGGCGGTGAGTTTGAAATCGATTGGTGTATCGACTGGCATCACCAGTTCGTTGACCGAAGCGACACCGTAATCGGGATAGATGAAGAGCCACTTCCAGTTCAGCGCAACGACTTCCACACGAACCGGTGCGATGCCCGACGCGATGGGCCGGTAAGGATCCAGAGAGTGCGTCGTGCCCCAGATCAGGCAGGCGAGGAACGCCACGATCACGCATGGAATGGTCCATACGACCACTTCGATCCTCGTGGAGTGTGCCCAGGTGGGTGCGTACGTTGCCTTTGGATTGGACGCGCGGTATCGCCAGAAGAAAAACAGCGTCAGTGCGATGACCGGGATCACCACCAGCAGCATCAAGCCCAGCGCAATGAGGATCAGGTGCTTTTCCTGCGACCCGATATCGCCTTTGGGATTGAACAGCGCCAGATTGCAGCCGCCGAGTAACAAGAGCGCCCCCACACCCAGCAGACGCGTCACCAGCGAGAAGGATCTGGCGCTCAACGAAGCCAGCAGGGCTCGCCGCGCCGCCCTCGCTGCGGCGACCGTTGTTTCTTTCATATCAGCTACCTGGATGGGGAATGACGGAACCCATGCATCGTCAGGACAGCGCGCCAAAGCGGACGCAGGCGTCACTGTCAGTTCGACGAAAAATCCAGGGGCAGATCAATAGGATCGCGATCGATGTATGGATTTTCATGAGGTGTGCGCATATTAATCCTCGACAATATCCATACATCCGAGGCAAAGTGACGCAGACATTGCCCATACAAGATGAGGATCCCGCCATGGATTGGGTTGCAGCCGTCGCCAATCGGACGGGTCCGCACTATCTGCGGATCACCAACGCCATCGAACGCGCTATCGCAGAAGGGCAACTTCGCCCCGGCGACCGCCTGCCTCCGCAACGTGGGCTGGCCCATCTTCTGGGCCTGGACCTGACCACGGTGACGCGGGCCTACATCGAAGCGAAGCAACGGAATCTTCTTTCCACGCGCGGCGCGCTCGGCACGTTCGTCTCAACGCCGACGGTCAAGTTTGCTCAATTGATCGACCTGAGCATGAATATTCCGCCGCCCCCTGCGGGACTGGATTTCGGCGACTTGTTGAAACAAGGCATAGCGCAGGTACTGATGCACGCCGATGTCGACCTGTTGATGACGTATCACCCTGGTGGCGGTAGTAGTGCGGATCGCGCTGCAGGTGCGATTTGGCTGGCACCGATGCTGGGGACCGTCGATCCGGCACTCATCGTGACGTGCCCGGGGGCCCAGTCCGCATTGGCGGCACTGATCATCGCCCTCACTGAGCCGGGCGATGTCATCATCACCGAGCCACTTGTCTATCCGGGAATCCTCACTGCGGCACGGCAACTGGGACGGCGAGTCATCGCTGTTGACGCCGATGACGATGGCCTCAGCCCTGCTGTTCTGGAACGGGCATGCCGCGAGCACGGCGCTCGCCTGATCTACCTCAATCCGACGCTGCAGAACCCGACGGCGCAAACGATGCCGGAACATCGTCGCCGTGATATCGCCCTTGTCGCGACCAGGTGCGGTGCGCAGATCATTGAAGACGATCCGTACTGGCTGCTGGCTGCCGATGCGCCGCTACCCCTCGCACACTTCGCTCCCGAGCGGGCCCACTACCTGTCGACCCTCTCCAAGTGCCTGACGCCCGGGCTGCAGACCGCATACTTACTATCGCCAGACACACAGAGCCAAACTCGCTTCCTGCAGGCCTTGCGTTCGATCACCTTGATGTCGACGCCGTTGATGACCTCGGTCGCAACACAGTGGATCCACGATGGATCAGCCGCCCGGCTGCTCGCAGGCGTCAAGGACGAATCGCGCGCCCGCCTGGAACTGGCAGAACAAATGCTGCCCAGACCTGCGGGATCGTCACGCGAAGGCGTTCACTTCTGGCAAGTGTTGCCAAGCCACTGGACCTCTCAGGATCTCGCCGAAGCCGCGCGCGCCGAGGGCCTGGTAGTCACCTCGTCGGAGGCGTTCTGCGCCGGCGCCAATCCGCCCAATGCGATACGCATCTCATTGGGCGGCGTAAAAGACCGCCCTCGCCTGACCCTCGCGCTGAACAAGCTAGCCGGACTATTGGGAAGACAGCCGGCGACGCACCAGGACGTGGTCATCTAGTTGATGCCGAAGAAGAGGCGCGACTGGAAGCGCGCCAGACATGCTGCTCAGTGGGATACCACTCTGCGTACTTACTGCACCTTTCGTTGGTCATTGGACGTGACCACGATCGATGCGTTGCTGCTGATGAATTGCCTAAAACCGATCTGGACGGCCAAAACCGAAACTGCGAGCCGCCTTCGCGGCCGTACCGAGTGGGTACCAGCTTGGGCGACGGTTGGCTAAAATTTGATCGATTGTCGGTTCTACCCAGGGTGGTCGATCGACCTGGCGGTTGCGCCCAACCCCACGGATCATCACCTTCTGAAATCGAACCATTACGCGATTCGGTTTGTTGCGAGTATCACAAGCCGCTAAGCTGAAGCTGATCATCAAGGGGTTGGATCATGGGCATTCTGCTGGCATTTTCTCCCTTTATCATCTTTGCGATTCTTGAACGAATCGTTGGCCCCGTCGCGAGCCTCGCGGCTGGCACCGTGGTGTCGGCGTTACTCTTACTTCGCGACATCTTCAGCCCCCAACGAAAGCCGAAGGTTCTGGAGATCGGCACCCTCGTTCTTTTTGGCGGTCTGACCGCCTATATGGTGCTCGGTGGAGCCGTCCTCTCAGTCATCGGCGTCAGGCTATGCGTCGATACGGGGCTGCTGTTGATCGTACTCGTATCCATGGTCGTTCGAAGCCCATTTACTCTCCAATACGCGAAAGAACAGGTCGCACCTGAACTTTGGAATACGCCGGAATTTGTCCATACAAACTACGTCATTACGGCCGCTTGGGCCTTGGCCTTCGCCCTTATGGTGTTGGCCGAAATCGTGTTGCTCTATGTTCCGCAAATACCTCACCGCGCCGGGGTCATCGTGATTGTCCTGGCGCTGGTTGGGGCCCTGAAATTCACGAGCTGGTACCCCTCAAAAGGAAGGCGCCCACTCAACTGATCTGCAGCTCCGGCTCTACGCTTTGGCCCCAACGCCGAGACTCGTCATACCCTCCACCGCCAGCGCATGCATGACGGCCTGCAGATTCTCAGGGTGGCACGGTTAATCGGCATGCGACATTGCTATGCTGAGCCGAGCTGACAGCAGCGCCATTGAAACTTTCGCAGGATCGCCATGACCTCCGTTCGTTTGACCGACCTCGCCCACGGCGGTGGCTGTGGCTGCAAGCTCGCACCTTCCGTGCTTCAGCAATTGCTCGCCAGCAAGCCCGCAACGATGCCGTTCGCGCAGCTATTGGTTGGCACCGAGTCCAGCGACGATGCGGCTGTATGGCAAGTGGATGAGCGCACCTGCGTAATCGCCACAACTGACTTCTTCATGCCGGTGGTCGACGACCCGTATGATTTCGGCTGTATCGCCGCTGCCAATGCGTTGTCCGATGTGTACGCCATGGGCGGCAAGCCGATCATGGCATTGGCCATCCTGGGCATGCCGCTGAACAAGCTCGACGTGGAAACAGTGCGCACGATCATCGCCGGCGGCGACGCGATCTGCGCGCGGGCCGGTATTCCGGTTGCCGGTGGCCACTCGATCGATTCGGTTGAGCCGATTTATGGTCTAGCCGTGATCGGCTTGTGCGCACCGGCCAATGTGCGCCGCAACTCCAGTGCGCAAGCGGGTGATGCCCTGATCCTGACCAAGGGCATTGGGGTGGGCATTTATTCGGCAGCATTCAAGAAGCAGGCGCTGCCGGCGAACGCGTACGCGGAGATGCTCGCCTCGACCACCCTGCTCAACCGCATCGGCCAAGAGTTGGCCAAGGATGAGGATGTCCACGCGATCACCGATGTCACCGGCTTTGGGCTGCTGGGGCACGGCCTGGAAATGGCGCGCGGCAGTGGCCTGCGAATCAGCATCGAACAAGCGCGCATTCCCTTTTTTACGCAGGCTGAGGCTTTGGCCGAAGCAGGCTTCGTGACCGGCGCCTCGAATCGAAACTGGAATAGTTATAGCGATGGCGTCGCCCTGCCCGCTGGCTTACCGGAATGGCGACGTGCTTTGTTGACCGATCCGCAGACGTCGGGTGGCTTGCTGGTTGCGTGCAAGGCGGAACGGGCGCAGGCGATCCGCGCGACGATCGAAGCCGCTGGTTATCCCCGCGCGAGCATCATCGGTGCGATGGCAGCGGGCACGCCGGGCATTGATGTCATTTGACCAGCCGCCGACAACGTGGCGGAAGAGAGTGGGAGTCGAACCCACCCGAGACAGTCTTATCTGCCTCACCCGGATTTGAAGTCCGGACGCCCCACCGGAGACGATGCTCTTCCCAAGGATGAAACGCGTTCACAGCTAGGTGGATCCGAACAAGTCGAGGTAGCGTACCTGGATCCTGCGCAAGGTGCCTCGATTGAGCGTGACGCCTTGCCGGTCGAAGAATTCTAGTATCTGTATCGCGACTTTTCGACCACCACCAAGGCGATCACGAAACTGTGCAGCAGTAAAGCGGCCATCGGCCGCCTGTGCGGCGATGTCAGCGGCAATCAGCACCATCTCGTGCATCGTCGCGCGCAGAAAAAAATGGTCGTGCGCCACTTCGTCGACCAGGCCCAGTCTCGCCGCAAATCTCATCAGCTCCCTGATGGCCTGCTCCGGGCGAGCAAGCACCCCGGCGATGTCGCGCACGCGTGGCGGGCAAAAGCGGACGTCACCATCCAGCAATGGGGCAATCAGCTGCCATGACGCCTCGCGCTCCGGGGTTAGCTGGAGGGAGTGGCTGTCCAGCCGCACGAACGCGCCGTCGCGCACCACGCGGCCAGCAATATCCGCATGCAGCAGAGCCAGCGCGAAGGCTGCTACAGGCAACCTTGGTTGCAATGCCAGCCGCAGCTTCTCCCTGCCCATGCCTTGCAGATCGGGATGAGTCGCATGGAAGGTCTGCAGACATTCGAGCAGGCTGGCGACGAAGGTTTGCCAGTGCGCCTGGCTGATTGCGATGCGTTCCTCGCCACTGTGGAAGATGACCGGTGTGAGCGCGGCAACGATCTCATCGAGCCTGGCGCTGGAGAGTGCGCGATCCCTCGCGAAGGCAGAGATATCCCATGCGAACGGAGCTGCGTCGAGCAAGGCAGCGAGCGCCAGCTGCGGATCGGCGATGGCCAGCGCAGCACGCTGTGCCACGCGTTCGGCGGTGCGCCGCTGGCGCGAAGGTGCATGCAGATCGAGGAATTGGCCGCCGCCGATCGTGCGCTGCATGGAGACATCACGCAGTACGAAGCGATCAAGGGCGGCAGCCGCGATCGGCTGGCTCAGCACCAGTTGGACGTCTGCGCTGCGGCCAGGCAGCAGGTGATCGCCTTCGAGCAACACGACGCGAACGCCGACTTCAACCGCGCCATGATGCAGTCGGGCGGGAAACCATTGGCCAATCGGCTTGGGTTCGTCGGGCAGGAGTTGCAGACGCGCGTCGATGCGATCGGCTGGGGCATGCAGGAACGGATCAACCACCATGTCGCCGCGACGGATCGCGTCCTTGGTGATGCCTTCGCCGGCGAGGTTGAGCGCGCAACGATCACCTGCCCTGCCACTCTCTACAGGGCGGTTCTGCGCGTGCAATGAGCGCACGCGCGCAGTGAGCCCCGACGGGCTGAGCAACACCTGATCCTTGACGCGCACCACGCCGGCCAGCACGGTGCCGGTCACCACCACACCGATGCCCGGCAAGGTGAACACGCGATCGACGGCAAGCCGGAACCGACCGTCGGCAGCGCGTTCGCCCAGCGTGCGCGCCTCGGCAGCAAGCCGATCACGCAACCCGTCGATGCCCAGGCCGGTGGTTGCGGAAACCGGCAGGATATCGGCATCTTCGAGCACGCTGCCCGCGGTGGCTGCGCGGATCTGCGTGCTCACTTCGGCCAACCGTTCGTGCGTTGCCAGATCGGCCTTGGTGAGCGCGATCAAGCCGCGACCGATGCGCAGCAGATCCAGGATCGCCAGGTGCTCCAGTGTCTGCGGCATCACCCCATCATCAGCGGCTACCACCAGCAACGCGATGTCGATACCGCTGGCACCAGCCACCATGGTGTGCACGAAACGCTCATGGCCGGGCACGTCGATGAAGCCAAGAATGAGATCGTCTTCGAATGGCAGGTAGGCGAAGCCCAGGTCGATGGTGATGCCACGGACTTTTTCTTCTTTCAGACGGTCGGTATCAACGCCGGTCAATGCTTTGACCAGCGCCGTTTTGCCGTGATCGATATGGCCTGCGGTGCCGATGATCATGGAACGTGTGCGGACCGGCCATTGGCGCTGAGCTCGGCCAAGGTCGCCAGCAAAACCGTTTCGTCAGCTTCGTCGAGGCAGCGCAAATCCAGGCACAGCGCGCCATCGGCGACGCGGCCGACGATCGGACGCGTCAACCTGCGCAGCGAAGCGGCCAGGTGTTCCAACTCACGCTGGCTACTATGCGCTCGGATCAGCAGCGCGGTGCTTGCTAGCGTATCCAGCGGCAGCGCACCGGAGCCGACCTGGCTGAGGCAGTCGCCGATCTCGACCACGAACGAAGCGCCGAGCCGTTCCGCCACGCTCGGTTGCAAGCGACGCGCCTGGACCTCGATGTCTGCCTTGCTGCGGGCCAGAAAACGCAGCGTGGGCAGCCGTTCGGCGAGGCGATCAGGATCGCGATACAGATTCAGCGTCGCCTCGATGGCGGCGAGGCGCAGCTTGTCCACGCGCAACGCACGCTTCAGCGGGTTGCGATTGATCTGCTCGATCAACGCTCGATCCCCGACGATGAAACCCGCCTGCGGGCCGCCCAGCAACTTGTCGCCGGAAAAGGTGACCAGCCGCGCGCCCTCGCCCACTGCCTGGCGCACGGTGGGTTCCTTGGCGAGCCCGTAACGGGACAGGTCAATCAGGTAGCCGGAGCCCAGGTCGTTCAACAGCGGCACGCTGGCGGCGTCGGCGATCGCAGCCAGCTCACGTGCGCCGACCTCGGCGGTGAAGCCTTGGATACGGTAGTTGGAGGTATGCACTTTGAGCACGAGGCCGGTGCGTTCATTGAGCGCGTTACGGTAGTCAGCTGGATGGGTGCGGTTGGTGGTGCCTACTTCGACCATGCGTGCGCCGGACCGCGCCATGATGTCAGGCATGCGGAAAGAGCCGCCGATCTCGATCAATTCACCGCGCGATACCACTACCTCGCGCCCAAGCGCAAACGTGTTGAGGCAAAGCAGCACTGCCGCGGCGTTGTTGTTGACCAGGGTGGCATCCTCAGCACCGGTCAATTCGCACAACAGGTGCCGCAGGTGATCGTCGCGTTCGCCACGCGTGCCGTCGGCCAGGTCGTATTCCAACGCGACGGCATGACGCATCGCTTCGACCGCCGCATCGATCGCCGCCTCGGCCAGCACCGCGCGGCCAAGATTGGTGTGCAGCACGATGCCGGTGAGATTAAACAGCGGGCGCAGGCTTGATGTGCGCGCTTCCAACAGACTCCGGGCCCGCTGCACGACGTCGCTGACACCAGGTGCTGTGGCGTGAGCAGCGCGCAAGACCTCGCGCGCTTCATTGATGGCCTGGCGAATGGCGTCGGTGGTGGCCACGCGTCCGTGGCTTTCCAGCAGCGAGGCCGCCTCGGCCGTCGCCAGCACCGTGGCAACCGCAGGGAGTTGACGCAGAGACGTTGCCTCAGGTTCGACCATGGCGTTCATCCAGTGGCATCGCCGAACACCCAGGCCTTGATTCGAGAGCGCGGCGACGAAGACGCAGGGTTGTCCCTATGCTGCGGTGCGCGCTGAGCGGGGTCAAGGCGAACCGTGCGCCAAATGCTTGCAATGGGATAGTGCGTACGCACCCGGCTTGAAGGTATCGGCCAGAACCCGGATGGCTGACGCACGTACAGACCTCGGAAAGCTGCGGGGCGCGGCCAGGGTGACTTTGGCCAAATGTCGTAGCAAGATGACCCTCGCAGTCGTTGGAAAGTCTTGCCCCTCCGCAGCGCAACCGGCCTGCGGCATCCGGTGGGCAACCTCGTGCCCTGTAGGGCCGTCATGTCCCAACTGTTCGCCAGGGGGATTTATGCCCGTCGCTTCGCAGGCAGCGCGCACCGTGCGCTGGTCAGTGTTTGCATTGCTGGCTGTGGCCGGCTTGTTTTACGTGAAGTGGTATCCGTACTACGGCCGTGCCTTCGTGGCCGCATCGCGCCATTCCATCGGCCATTCGATCCTGATGGGTGACCAGGCCAGCGCGCCGGCACCGTCCTGGAGTGCGGCGCTTGGCTATGCACTGGCTTACGGCAACGCCATCTGGAAGGCGATGGTGCTGGGCTTGTTGCTGGGTTCGGGCGTCCAGGCGCTGCTGCCGGTGAGCTGGGTGCAACGCGTGCTGGGCGGCCGCGGTTTCAGCAGCGTGCTGGCCGGTGGCCTGCTGGCCATGCCAGGCATGATGTGTACGTGCTGCGCCGCGCCGGTGGTCGTGGGCTTGCGCAAGCATCACGCAGCGCCGGGGGCGGCGGTCTCGTTCTGGCTCGGCAATACCATGTTGAATCCTGCGACCCTGGTGTTTACCGGCTTTGTGCTCGGCTGGAACTGGACCCTGCTGCGCGTGCTGCTGAGTGTGCCAATGGTGTTCGGATTGGGTTACCTGGCCAACCGGATCACGCAGCAGAGTCCGGCGGTAGCCGTCGAGCCCTTGCCGACTGAACCTGAGCCGGTTTCGCTGGCCGAGGTAGGCAAGCGCTGGGCACAGATCCTGCTGCGGATGACGTTACGGCTGATCCCCGAATACGTGGTGATCGTATTGCTGCTGGGTGCAGTGCGCGCGTGGATGTTCCCGCACATCGGAGCGGACATCGGCGATCAATGGTTCTGGATCGCGGGCCTGGCGCTGGCCGGCATGCTATTTGTGATTCCGACCGCGGGCGAGGTGCCGATCGTGCAGGCGATGCTGGCCCTGGGCATGGGGGCTGGGCCGGCCGCGGCGCTGCTGATCACTTTGCCCCCGGTGAGCCTGCCGTCGCTGACCATGCTGGGGCGTTCCTTTCCACTGCGGTTGCTGCTGGTGATCGCCGTAGCGGTGGTCGGCTTTGGCGTTCTCGCTGGCGCGCTTGCGTCACTATGGGGGATGCATTGAAAGCATTCGTCACCGCGGCTGACGCTGCGGTGACGATCTACGTTGGGAATGTCTATCCGGCCACGGCTTCGCTGTCGCCAACCAGTAGCAACGGGTTTGGCGCGTGCCGGGAGAAGCCCGCCTCGGTCACCAGGATGTCCAGGCCCAGCGACGCGAGATCGTCCGCGTACGGATCGGCTTGCATGTCTTGCAGCTGGTAGAGCAGCTTGGCGTAGGTATGGCAGTCGCCGCAGGTCTCAGCCTTGACCACGCCAGGATCGCCTTCGATGCCTTGCAGGGATAGCCGACGCGTGCCGCCACAGGTGATGCACACCGTGCGTACGTGGTTCCACGCGGTGGAGCACAGCGAGCAATACAAGTAGCGAACGCCGGGTGTCACGCCGCTGGCGGTGATGACGCCGGCCACCGAAGGCGACCCACAACACGGACATAGTGCTCGTTCTTCGAGAAGCCGCAAGTCTTCCACCTTGAGGCGTGCCGCCGAGCAGGTGAAGTAGACCTGCAACGCGGCGGCGACAAAGACGGCGACGCCTGCGTCAGCGGCGGTCAACCCGCCGCGCAGGAAATGGTCGGCCAGTTTGTCCAGCGTCGCGGCGTCGCGGCGCCGCAATTGCTCCATAGCCTCCAGCGCGGCCGGCGGCAGCTCGCTGCTGTCGATATGGTCGAGCAATGCCGCAAGCCCGTCGCGCCAGGTGGCTTCGCGACGATGGCCATCCGCGGCCAGCGGCGGCAAGCGTGCCTCCACCGCCTGCACCACCACGCCCGGGCTCAGTGCTGCGGCGGGGGCAAGCGTGGTTGCCACGGTGTGCTGAGCCTGCGCCAGCTCGGCCATGAAACGCAGCCACGCATCCATCGGATGCCCGGCGGCAAGGCCTTGGAGTCGTTGTGCGGTGGCCGCGAAACGCCTGGTCGGATCGGCCAGCACGATGGGATCGGGTGCCCTGACGCCGGCGTTATTCGGCCCCGTCCATTTGGCATTGGGTGGCAATTCGGCCTGCTTCACGGACGCTTCCTTTCGGTCGTCTTTTCATGTTGGCCGGCAGCCAGTTGCCACAGCCATTTGCGGTGATGGCGCCAGGCCCATCCCGGCGTCACATAGCCCTGGGTCATGGCCCGCACCGACTTGCGGACCCAGATGCCCGCATACACGTGCGTGATCCACACCAGGATCGCCGCAATCGCCGCCAGGCTATGAATCAACAGGGCCACGCGCTGCACGGGAATCGACGTAGCCGAACCGAAATACACTTCCCAAATCACCAGCCCGCTGAAGAACAGCACCGGAATCAGCAGCGCCATCGACCAGAACACCAGCTTCTGGCCAGCGTTGTTGCGTCCCACTGGCGCCGCGTGTTCTTCGTCATTGATCAGGACGCTCCTGATCGACTTCATCCAGGCAAAGTCGTCCTTGTGCACCAGGTTCTCGCGCCAGAACTGGATGATCATCCCCAGGTAACTGAGCAGCAGGACGCTGCCAATCCACGGATGCACCGCCCGAGTCCACTGCCCGCCACCGAACAGGCCGGAGAGGAAAAACAGCATCGGATGGAACATCGACAGGCCTGACAACACCATCAACACAAAGCAGATGGCGGTGATCCAGTGATTGACCCGGTTCGCCACGCTGTAGCGAATGATCACGGTCTGCGGGCGACTCATGGCGGCGTCTCCGATTCCTTTTCCGATTCACGCAACGCGCGCTCGCCCTCGATCTCATCCTCTTCGGTCACCTCGTTCGGGCCAATCGTGATCGCGTGGAAGAAACCGGCAAGGGCGGCGGCCGCGATGCCAAACAGGGCCAGCGGCTTGATGAAGCCCTTCCACGTCTCAACCACCGCGCTGATGCGCGGCTTGTCGGGTAGCCCCGAGTACAGCGAGGGCTTGTCCGCGTGATGCAACACATACATCACGTGGGTGCCGCCCACTTCGGGTGGGTCGTACAGGCCAGCCTGTTCGAAGCCGCGGGATTTCAGATCGACGATGCGCTCCTGTGCCCAGTCCTTCATGTCGGTCTTGGTGCCGAACATGATCGCGCCGGTAGGGCATGCCTTGACGCAGGCCGGCTCCTGCCCGACCGCCACGCGGTCGGAACACAGCGTGCACTTGTACGCCTTGTGGTCCTTCTTGCTGATCCTCGGAATGTCGAACGGACAGCCCTTCACGCAGTAGCCGCAGCCGATGCACTTGTCGCTAATGAAGTCGACGATGCCGTTGGCGTACTGCACGATGGCGCCAGGCGCTGGACATGCTTTCAGGCAGCCCGGATCCTCGCAGTGCATGCAGCCGTCTTTGCGGATCAGCCACTCGAGGTTGCCCTGCTCGTTCTCGTGCTCGGCAAATTTCATCAGCGTCCACACGCTGGGGCCCAGGTCCATGGGGTTTTCATAGGACCCTTCGAAGTAGCCGATTTCCGGCCGCAAATCATTCCACTCCATGCATGCTGATTGGCAAGCCTTGCAGCCAATGCAACGGCTGACATCGATGAGCTTGGCGACCTGGTCCTCATGGCTTCGCGCCATCGGCGGCGTCATCGTCGACGCGGAGCGGCGGACATAGTCTTGCGATTGCAGATCTGACATGACTGTTGTCCTCAAGCCGCCGGTGCGGTGGTCTTTTCAAGGTTGACCAGAAACGCCTTGAACTCGGGTGTCTGGGTGTTGGCGTCGCCAACGGATGGCGTCAGCGTGTTCGCGCCGTAGCCCTTCCTCGCCTGGCCGGTAAAGCCCCAATGCAAGGGCACCCCAACTACGTGGGTCGGCTTGCCATCGACAGTGAGCGGCTTGATGCGCTTGGTCACATAGGCCTTGCATATCACTTCGCCACGCTTCGAAGACACCTTCACCCAGCCGCCCTGCGCGACGCCTTTCTCCTTGGCCAACTCCTCGCTGATCTCGACGAACTCCTCAGGCTGCAGGATCGCGTTGATCAGCGCGTGCTTGGTCCAGAAGTGGAAGTGCTCGGTTAGGCGATAAGTAGTAGCTACGTACGGGAAGTTCTTTGGACTTCCAAACGCCGCACGATCATCGGCAAACACGCGCGCCACCGGGTTGTTGGGCACCTTCGGATGCAGCACGTTCTCCACCGGAGACTCCAGCGGCTCGTAATGCTCCGGGAACGGCCCTTCCGCCATCAGTTTGCGGGCGAACAAGCGGCCCAGACCTTCGTCGTTCATGATGAACGGACTGGCGCCTGCCGATGGATTCAAGGTCGGCGTGTAGTCAGGCACATCGATGCCCACCCAGCGCGTGCCGTTCCACGAAATGACTGGCTTGGCCGGGTTCCACGGCTTGCCGGACGGATCGGCGCTCGCGCGGTTGTACAGGATGCGCCGGTTGGCTGGCCACGCCCACGCCCAGTTCGGCGCAATGCCCTGCTCTCGCGGATCAGTGGCATCACGACGCGCCATCTGGTTGCCCTTCTCGGTGAACGAGCCCGAGAAAATCCAGCAACCGGATGACGTAGTGCCGTCGTCGCGCAATTGCGCAAAGCCATCCAGCAACGTGCCGGCCTTAGTCACCACACCGGTAGCCGGATCGGTGAGATCGGCCAGCGCGTGGCCGTTCATTTCTTTGGCCAGGTCTTCCGGATCGGGGCTGATGGGATCGGTGTACTTCCACGTGAGGTTGAGGATGGGATCGGGGAAGACGCCGCCTTCCTTGCGATAAAGCTCGCGCACGCGATGGAAGATGCCGCTCATGATCCAGATGTCAGACATGGCAATGCCGGGCGCATCCGCGGCCTTCCAGTGCCATTGCAACCAACGCGCCGAATTGACCAGCGAGCCGTTTTCCTCGGCGAAGCACGTCGTGGGCAACTGGAATACTTCAGTCTGGATTTCGGCGGAATTGGCCGGGTTTTGCGGGCCGAAATCCTGCCAGAAACGCGAAGTCTCGGTATCCAGCGGATCCATCGTGACCAGGAACTTCAGCTTGCTCAAACCGCGGCGGATCTTGCCGCGATCCGGAAACGCCTGCAGCGGATTGAAACCCTGGCAGATGTAACCCGTCATCTGATCGTTGTTCATCATCTCGAAGGCCTTGATGATGTCGTACAGCGGTATGTCGAGCTTGGGCAACCAGTCGTAGGCCCAGTTGTTCTCCTGCGTGGCGGCATCGCCATACAGCGCCTTCATCAGGCTCACGAAGAGCTTGCGGGTGTTCTGGTAGTAACTTATCTGGCCGGGGCGCAACGGTTTGAACAACCGGGTCGACATGTAAATATCGAAGTCGGTTTCCTTGTCGGTAGGCAGGTTCATGTAGCCCGGCATCTGGTTGGACAGCAGGCCGACATCCGTCAATCCCTGAATGTTCGAATGCCCACGCAAGGCATTCATGCCGCCTCCGGCCACGCCGATGTTGCCCAGCAGCAGCTGGATCATCGCCATGTTGCGGATGTTCTGCGAGCCTACCGAGTGTTGCGTCCAGCCCAGCGCAAAGAGGCTGGTCATGGCTTTGTCTGGCGCGGACGTGCTGGCGATCAGCGCGCACACATGCAGGTACTTGTCCTGCGGCGTACCGCAGATGCGAGACACCATCTCCGGCGTATAGCGAGACACGTGATCCTTGAGCAGGTTGATGACGCAACGCGGGTCCTGCCAGGTGTCGTCGAACTTGGCAAAACCGTCTTCGCCCAGTTCGTAGTCCCAGCTCGACTTGTCGTAGGTGTGGGTGTCCTCGTTGTAGCCGCTGAACAGGCCGTCCGTGAACGTGAAATCGTCCTTCACGATCAGGCTGGCGTTGGTGTATGCGCGCACGTACTCATGCTGGATGGCGTCTTTCTCCAGCAGGTAGCGGATCACACCGTTGAGGAACGCGATGTCGGTGCCCGGGCGAATCGGCGCGTAGTAGTCGGCCACGGAGGCCGTACGGGTAAAGCGCGGGTCGACCACGACGAGCTTGGCGCCGTTTTCGATCTTCGCCTCAATCACCCATTTGAAGCCGCACGGATGCGCTTCGGCGGCGTTGCCACCCATGACAATAACGACGTTGGCGTTCTTGATATCCTGCCAGGTGTTGGTCATCGCACCGCGACCGAATGATGGGGCCAGACTGGCCACCGTCGGTCCGTGTCAGACGCGCGCCTGGTTGTCGAACACCACCATGCCCATCGATCGGACGGCTTTCCAGGTGATATAGGACGTTTCACTGGAAGACGCCGAAGCCGCCAACATGCCCACGCTGGTCCAACGATTCACCGTGTCGCCGGCTTTATTCTTCGCGATGAAATTCTTGTCGCGATCGTCCTTCATCAGTCGGGCAATGCGATCCAGCGCGAAGTCCCAGGAAACTTCCTTGAACTCGGTACCGCCCGGAGACCGATAACGTGGCGCCCGCAGCCGAGTGGGCGCGTGCACGATGTCCAGTAGCGCCGAACCCTTCGGACACAAGGTGCCGCGGTTTACCGGATGATCCGGATCGCCCTCGATGTGGATGATGTTGGAGCGCGCATTCTTGGCACGGTCGCCCATGCTGTAAATCAGAATGCCGCAGGCCACCGAACAGTACGTGCAGGTGTTGCGCGTTTCGGTCGCGTGGGTGAGCTTGAAGGGCCGTACGGCGGCGGCTTGCGCCTCGCCTGAGGCCCCGAAGCCGAGCAGGCCGAGGCTCGATGCTGCCAAGCCTACGCCTGTGAACTTGATGAACTCGCGGCGAGTCATTTGCATCGCTAGCGCTCCCGGGAAATCTGGCTGAACATACCGCCCGCTGAATGGGCGTGGACGTGGCTCGAAAATCTCCGTTCAGGCAACGGGAATGACCTCGCTACCTCAGCAAAATTGTACGCCTTTGCAACCTTTACTCAACCTCACGCGAAAACGGGGTAGAACCCTGGCACCCTCTACCGCGTGGAGAGTTTCCTTGTTCGACCGCGCGCGATCGGACAGCTCGAAACCGTCCGTGCAGGAGCCGAATCCGCCCAGCACGCTACCGGTGACATTGTGCTGCGGCCGCGTCAGCAGCTGTGCCAAATGGAACGCGTCTCAACCAACTGCAGCACGAAGTGCTTGAATTGGTTACAAGCCAACCAGACAGCGAATCCTCTGGCGTCAGTCATCCTGCTTCTCCGAGCGAAGATGGGCTAAAAGCCAAACGCTCAACGTGGATCGTTCCGATTCACTCATGTGAGTCACGTTACCCGGCGGCATCGCTCGCATCTGTACGGCCTGATGGAGGATGCCTGCAGCATGCTTATCCAGGTTCCCGATATCAGTCAAGGTGAGGCGTTTCGGTGGCGCAGTGACCAGGGTCGGGTGATCAGAGTGACATTCGGCGCATCGTGTCTGCACGATAGCCAGCGCTGCAGCGTCAGTCACAGATCCGACCGTCCCCTGCGGCACTTCAGCCGCGATCGCGCCGGCAGCTACCAACATCCCACCGAGCAGCAGAAGCGCGTATTCAATGGCCCTTCGCATCGCGTCACCTCCTGATAGTGAAGTGTCCACCTTGCAGGTTGATATGCACGACAGTCTGAAGCAAGACCTGACCGACCGAATCTGCGTTCATTGGCGCATGTCCACCCGCGAGACGAGTCGCGAACTCGCTACTTTAAGCGTTCTCTAAAGTTCGTCCGGAACACCACTATTGCTCTGATCGGATGGCATGAGCCGCCGGAAGATGCTCCGCTCCCACAGGAGCGCACTGTTCATCTCATAGCGCTTATCTATCGCCGCGTTATACAAAATCAATTTCATTTCTTGGCGACGACGACTTACGGTGAACTCCCCGGACGCGCTCCAAGCATCGCGCCCCAACACACGTGGCAAGGGCAACTATTATGAGCAAGCTAACGACTGCATTCGGCGCACCGGTCGCCGACGACAACAACACGATGACTGCCGGCCCCCGCGGCCCGGCTCTTCTTCAAGACGTCTGGTTTCTGGAGAAGTTGGCGCACTTTGATCGCGAAGTGATTCCAGAGCGCCGCATGCATGCCAAGGGGGCTGGAGCCTTCGGAAGCTTCACTGTCACGCATGACATTACCCGCTTTACCAAGGCAAAGATTTTCTCCGACGTAGGCAAAAAGACCGAGATGTTCGCGCGATTCTCATCGGTTGCTGGTGAACGCGGCGCGGCTGACGCTGAGCGCGACATCCGTGGATTTGCGCTGAAGTTCTACACCGAGGAAGGCAACTGGGACCTGGTGGGCAACAACACTCCCGTCTTTTTCATTCGTGATCCGCTGAAGTTCCCCGACCTCAACCATGCCATCAAACGCGACCCGCGAACCGGCATGCGAAATCCAAACAGTAATTGGGACTACTGGACGCTACTTCCCGAAGCGCTGCATCAAGTGACTATCGTCATGAGTGAACGGGGTATCCCGCGTAGCTTTCGTCACATGCATGGCTTCGGCAGCCATACCTACAGCTTCATCAACGCAAACAATGAACGGTTCTGGGTGAAGTTCACCTTCAAGACTCAGCAGGGCATCCAGAACATTACCGATGCTGAGGCAGTTGCGGTGATAGGTTCGGATCGCGAGAGCAATCAGCGGGATCTGTTCGAGGCCATAGAGCGCGGCGAATTCCCGCGCTGGACGCTGTATGTGCAGATCATGCCCGAAGCTGAGGCGAACACCTATCACCTGAATCCCTTCGACCTGACCAAGGTCTGGCCTCACAAGGACTACCCCTTGATCGAGGTAGGCGTAATGGAATTGAACCGCAACCCGGAGAACTTTTTCGCCGACGTTGAGCAGGCGGCCTTCAGCCCAGCGACGATCGTTCCTGGCATCGGATTCTCACCGGACAAAATGCTGCAAGGGCGCTTGTTCTCCTACGGCGACACCCAACGCTATCGGCTTGGTGTGAATTTCCCCCAGATTCCAGTTAACGCCCCGAAGTGCCCTTTCGCGAGCTATCACCGCGACGGCGCCATGCGTGTCGACGGCAATGGTGGTCGTTCGACGCACTACGAACCCAACAGCTACGGCGCGCTCCAGGCACAACCGGACTATAGCGAACCCCCGTTGAACGTCGAAGGAGCAGCTGCGCGTTGGAATCACCGCGAAGACACAGACTACTTCTCGCAGGCCCGCGACTTGTTCCGCATGATGACGAAGGCGCAGCAGCAGACCCTGTTCGAGAACACTGCCAGGGCCATCAAGGGCGCGTCAGCGGCCGTCGTCCAACGACATATCTCGAACTGTAGCAAAGCGGATCCGGCCTACGGAAATGGTGTTGCTGACGCTATCGACCAGCTGGGATAGAAAGCGCCATCGATTGGCGAGCGCCTACCCATGACGAAGAGCGGGTTGCCTGGATGGGACCCGCCCTGAGTCAAATCACCTTACGTCTTCGCGAGATTCGTATCATGGTTGACTACCTTCATCACTTCGATCGAGCCATAGACGCTCTGAAGGACGAGCAGCGCTATCGTGTCTTTGCCGATATCGAACGCCAAGTCGGCGATTTTCCACGCGCCTCATTACATGACTTCTCTGGCGTCAGGGACATTGTTATTTGGTGCTCCAACGACTACCTGGGTATGGGGCAACACCCGGACGTCATCGATGCGATGTGCGAGACGGCGAAGTCCATGGGCGTAGGTGCTGGAGGAACTCGAAACATCTCAGGCAATCACCATCCGATAGTCGAGCTCGAAAGCGAACTTGCTGATCTGCACGACAAGGAAGCTGCACTGGTATTTACCTCCGGTTACGTGTCGAATCTTTCGGGTATCGCAACAATCGCCAAGTTACTTCCGAACTGTCTCATCCTGTCTGATGCTTTGAACCACAACTCCATGATCGAAGGCGTTCGCGCGTCCGGGTCTTCAAAGTCTATTTGGCGCCATAACGACGTCGGTCACCTGGAGGATTTGCTAGCGCGCGCGGAGCAGGATCGTCCGAAGCTGATCGCGTTCGAGAGTGTTTACTCCATGGATGGTGATATCGCTCCGATTGCCAGGATTTGTGAACTGGCGGAGCGATACAACGCCATGACCTACATCGACGAGGTGCACGCCGTCGGCATGTACGGCCCTCGCGGTGGTGGCATGGCCCAGCGCGAGGGCCTCGATCATTCCGTTGATGTCATCGAGGGCACGCTCGCAAAGGCATACGGTACGCTCGGGGGTTACATTGCCGGCAAGAAGATGGTCATCGACGCCGTGCGCTCGCATGCGCCAGGTTTCATCTTCACCACCGCGATTCCCCCTCCCGTGGCCGCAGCGGCAACTGCATCAGTCCGACATCTAAAGCACTCGCAGGCGGAACGTGTTGCTCAGCAGGTAGCTGTGCGTGCAACCAAGCAGGCATTGCGCTCGTCTGGCCTGCCCATCATCGAGAACGACACACACATCATCCCTTTGCTCGTTGGAGATGCGCAGAAGTGCAAGCGTGCCAGCGACCTTCTTCTTGAGAAGCATGGCATCTACATCCAGCCAATCAACTATCCGACGGTGCCTCGCGGAACCGAAAGGTTGCGCATAACGCCCTCGCCCTTTCACGGCGACGCGCACGTGCGTCACCTGTCCAGGGCACTGCTCGACGTGTGGCACGAGCTCGAGCTTCCGTTCGGCAAACCAAAAACGACGGAACATCAATTTTCTGTAATAGTCGCAGCCGGAGGTTGACTATGTATTCGACATTCGCCTCCCCTGGTATCGGCCGGGTCAATGCGACCCTGGACCCGCCGCCGCAGCCTGACGTCAGCGCAAGGAAGATTGGCGTTTTGCTGAGCAACCTGGGTACGCCGGACGGTACTGACTACTGGTCGGTTCGCCGCTATCTGGCCGAGTTTCTGTCGGATTCGCGGGTCATCGAACTACCGCGCGCCCTGTGGCTTCCGCTTCTCCATGGCGTTGTCCTTTCGTTGCGGCCAAAACGTAAGGGGCACGACTATCGCGCCGTTTGGAACAACGATACCGACGAGAGCCCGCTTAAGACGATTACGCGAAGCCAGGCCCACAAGCTACGGCAAAGGCTCGATGCAAAAGCCACAGAAGGCGGGGTCGAGGTCGTGGTCGAATGGGGCATGCGTTATGGGAACCCGTCGATTGAAGCGGCCGTGCAGCGACTGTTGGAGCAAGGCTGTGACCGCATCTTGCTGGCTCCACTCTACCCCCAGTATTCAGCCACCACGACAGCAACTGCCTGCGATAAGTTGTTTGACGTAATGAAGAGGATGCGTCGCCAGCCAAGCCTCAGGGTCGCGCCTCCTTATTAATTACGAGGATCCCACTTACATTGCCGAGATTGCCCGTTCGATAAGCCATCGTGTCGCCAAGCTGGATTTCAAGCCGGAGGTCATCATTGCCTCTTTCCACGGCATCCCTCAGCGCAATGTTGCCAAAGGCGACCCCTACTACGAGCAATGCCAACGCACCGGCGAGCTTTTACGAAAGGCACTCGGGCTGTCCAGCGAGCAGTTCCTGGTTACCTATCAATCCAGGTTCGGATTCGCCAAATGGTTGACGCCATACACTGATGCCACAGTTAAGCGCCTGGCACGTGAAGGAATCAGGCGCATCGCCGTCGTTGCGCCTGGTTTCCCCGCGGACTGCATTGAAACGGTCGACGAACTTGCGCGTGAGAACGCCGAATACTTCCTCAGCGCTGGCGGCGAGCATCTTGAGTTCGTCCGCGGCCTCAACGACAGCGAGGGCGGAATTCGTGTCATTGAGAGCCTTGTCTGGCGGGAACTCCAGGGCTGGGTCTAGAGCGCCCGTTCGTGATGCGCGACAAAACCGTAGCACTTAAGAGACGAACGAATCGACCAAGTCAAAGCGGTGCGAAAGATGATGAGCCCGGACTACCGTCAGAAGCTTGAGTAAGGCTTGATGCCATCAGGATGAAATTTTTCGTGTCCGGTCAATTTTCCAACTTCTCGACCTGCATCAACGAGCGGCGCCATTGAAGCCTGTTGATGCTTGCTGGGCCTTGCTGGGCCTTGCTGGGCGGCCACGGCTACCACGCTGGTTGGAAAATCTTCGCGCAATTCTTCGGGCGTGCGTAACTTCGCCTTGAGTTGCTATACAGATCGAGTGTCATTCAGCAATTCGAGGAAAGCGCGAGGGGCCTGGTCGGTGGGGCGCGAATCCGCAGCCGCCGCAGCGTAGGCCACTACAAGCTCCCAGCACAGCTCCGGCTCTGCCAGTTCGGCGATGCCCAGCGCGGGCCGGCGCGATTGGGCGACAGCTTCAGGAAGCAGCGCTATACCCAGGCCGCGTCGAACGAGTTCCAGCAGGGTTTCCAGATCGCTGACTTCGAACGCGATGTGCCGCTCGACGCCCGCCTCAATGAAGCCGCGATCAACCAGCTTGCGCGTGCCCCGGTCGAGATCAAAGTCGACGAATGGCTGTCCCTTCAATTCGATCAAGGGCACGTTGGCGCGGCCTGCCAAAGGATGCCCCGGCGCGCACACCACCACCAGCGCTTCGCAGGCAATCATCGTGGTAGCGACGTCTTCCGGCGGCTCAGACACTGGAACAAATGCCAGATCCAGACGTCCGTTTCGCACCTGCGCCAGCAGATCCGACGATCCTCCTTGCGAGAGGCGAACTTCGATATCCGGATGCCGCGCATGAAACTGCTCAATCAGTGCTGGCAGATCGAGGAAGGCCGGCAGACTTTGCATCGTGCCGATGCTCAGGGTGCCTCGTCGCAATCCCTGCACGGCGGCCACCGCATCGCGCGCGTCCGCAATGGCTGCCAGCGCGACCCTGGCCTTGCTGAGAAACACCTCACCTGCCGCGGTGAGTCGAACCTGCCTCGTGTTGCGCACGAACAGTTGTGCCTCGAGTTCGGCTTCCAACTGGCGGATCGAGGTCGACAGCGCTGACTGCACGATGTTTACGCGCCGCGCCGCGCGGGTGAAATGTTGCTCCTCGGCCAGCGCGACCATGTATTGCAACTGCCGCAGTTCCACGAGGCCCTCCGAGTTCAGTATCTCCAAAACAGATGAATCGTATCAAAATATTCAATTTGAAAGATGGGTGACTGAGGGCTAGTTTTGCTGGGTGCTCACTTAGGAGATATCTCATGGCCACCCCCGCCAACATCGTCACCACCGTTGCACCGCTCCCCACGCGCCAACTTGGCCGCACCGACATGCACATCACGCCTGTGGGCTTTGGTGCCTGGGCCATTGGTGGTCCGGACTGGGCAGTAGGCTGGGGCGCGCAGGACGACAACGATTCCATTACCGCCATTCGCCACGCAGTCGAGCGCGGCATCAACTGGATCGATACCGCTGCCATCTATGGGCTGGGTCATTCGGAGGAAGTGGTACGTCGCGCGCTGGCTGGGCTGCCGCGTGACCAGCGGCCCTACGTATTCACCAAGTGCGGCTTGGTATGGGACGAACAGAATCGACAGGCGCCACCGCGCCAGGTCGGCGCGCCCATGAGCATCCGGCGCGAAGTGGAAGCCTCGTTGCGAAGACTCGATATTGAGCGCATCGATCTTTACCAAATGCATTGGCCGGCCGAAGACGGCACGCCGCTGGAGGCGTATTGGCAAACGCTGCTCGACCTGAAGAAGGAGGGCAAGGTCCGCGCGGTCGGCCTTTCCAACCACAACGCTGCACAACTGGCCCAGGCCGAAGCCATCGGCCATGTCGACACGCTGCAACCGCCCTTCTCGGCCATTCGCCGCGGAGCGGCCGCCGTAGAGCTGCCCTGGTGCAATGCAAACCAGACCGGCGTCATCGTGTACAGCCCGATGCAATCGGGCCTGCTTACCGGCAGCTTCACGGCGGAACGCGCCAAGGCATTGCCGAAAGACGACTGGCGCTCGCGCAACGCGGAGTTCACCGGCGACAAGCTCGCCAACAATCTCAAGCTCGCAGATGCATTCCGCACAATCGCACAGCAACGCGGCACTACGGTGGCCGCTGTAGCGGTAGCCTGGACGCTGGCCTGGCCAGGCGTGACGGGTGCCATCGTCGGCTCGCGCAGCCCCGCACAGGTCGATGGCTGGATCGCGGCAGCCACGCTGGAGCTGGCAAATGAGGAGCTGGCCTTCATCGCCTGGGCCATCGCGGATAGCGGTGCCGGCAGCGGCCCGACTTTGCCTGGTGCCTGATCCAGAGGTCTCCGCTGCTGGCAAGGTGTAACGTACGCCACACCCATGAGTGTCCAGAGATGAACGGCATGAATCGCCTCTCGTACGAATCGATCCGACGCTTCCCTGCCGCAAAGCTCCCGACATGCATGATTGTGCTTGGTGCGGTCATCGGCGGAGGCCTTCCCTTGCATGTACTCGCACAGGACGACACCTCGCGCTTTCATCACGCACCCTTGTCCGTCGACGACGTGCGCAACCCTTTTGCCACCCAGGCAGGTGCAATCGATACGGGAAAGGCGCTGTACGCCACCCATTGCGCGGCGTGCCACGGTGCATCCGCGCAGGGTAGTGGCAACGTGCCGGCCCTAACGGGCACCAAGGTCAAGCAGGCATCCCCTGGCGCCCTCTTCTGGTTCATCAGCAAGGGGGACATCGACGACGGCATGCCCGCCTGGAACACCCTGCCCGAGCAACAACGCTGGAATCTGGTGAGCTTCGTGCAATCGCTGGATGCCGCGTCCAGCGCTCCAGGTGTCCCTGCGGCAACCGCTTCCATGACAGCCGGAAATTGGCCGAAGCCCAAGGCACCGTTCACCGATTTCCGCTACGAATCGCCCGGCACAAGCCGCAAAATTGTTGTGGCCGATCTACCCGCGCCTTACGCCACGGCATCCGCCGGCAATGCTCCGCAGCTTGTGGCACGCCCGCCCGACGCATGGCCCAAGGCACCGCCCGGCTTCAAGGTGGAACTGTTTGCCAACGGTCTTGATAACCCGCGATTGCTGCGTACCTCACCCAATGGCGATGTCTTCGTGGCGGAAACGCGTGCAGGACGTATCACCATGTTTCGCGGCATTACGGCGGATGGCCGTCCAAAGGAAACCCACGTCTTCGCCAGCGGCCTCAACAAGCCGTTCGGCATCGCTTTCTATCCCGCCGGGCCGCACCCGCAGTGGATCTACATCGGCGATACCGACCAGGTTGTGCGCCTTCCCTACAAGAATGGCGACCTGCAGGCGCAAGCGAAACCAGAGCACATCGTGGACCTGCCGCATAGCAATGGCGGACACTCCACGCGCGATGTGAGCTTCTCCCCCGATGGCACGCGCATGTACGTGTCGGTAGGCTCCGCTTCCAACATCGACGATCCGGATACGACACCGGGAGAGAAGCATCGCGCCGACATTCTGGTGTTTCGCCCGGATGGCTCCGACATGCAGATTTACGCCTATGGCATACGCAACGCCGTTGGCCTTGCCATCGATCCGAAAACCGGCGAGCTCTGGTGCTCGGTGAACGAGCGCGACGGACTGGGTGACAACCTTGTGCCGGACTACATCACGCATGTGCAAGAAGGCGGCTTCTATGGCTGGCCCTGGTGGTACATGGGCGCGCACCAGGATCCGCGCCACGCCGGCAAGCATCCGGAGCTGGCGAGCAAGACCATCGTGCCGGACGTACTGCTCAATCCCCACAATGCGTCGCTGCAACTCATGTTCTACACAGGCGAGCAATTTCCCGCGGAATATCACGGCGACATCTTCGCGTCGGAGCATGGCTCATGGAACCGTTCGGCGCGCGTAGGCTACGAGGTGATCCGCGTGCCACGCCATGGCGGCAATCGAGCTACCGGCGAATACCAGGACTTCCTCACCGGGTTCGTGCTGCCCAGCGGTCAGGTGTGGGGCCGCCCCGTCGGTGTCACCGCTGCCAGCGATGGTTCGTTGCTGGTGAGTGACGACGGGTCAAACAGCATCTGGCGTGTGAGCTATCAGAGGCCGTGAGCACGCGCGCCTGCACTCAAACACACGGATGGCGCAAGCGACATCAGGTCGCTTGGTGATCGCACCGATCCGTTCAAGAACGTCAGTACTCGGGCTTCCCACCGTCCACTTGCTTGAAGGTGGAAACACCTACCGTTCCTGAGTAGGTAATGATGAGCACCGTGGGTTCATTGCCGCTTATCCCGCGATGGACGTCGTCAACTGACTCAGTGAAAGCCTCGCCCGTCTTGAACGTCTGCTTCTTGCCGCTCACCTTGTCTTCGATCGTCAGTTGACCAGCCAATACATAGCCGGCGTTTGGCATGGGATGGATATGCCAAGGCAGCGCGGTGTTGGCGGGAATGCTCAGCTTGAGTACGGTTAGCTGCGGAGCGCCTTTGGGGTATGCGATGTATTTCTTGCCGTTCCACGAGCTGTCGCTCTTTGCCAGGACGTCGGCGTGTGCTGAAGCAACGTTCTGGGCTTGTGCGCTAGCCGTGAGTAACGCAAGTCCGACAAACATCCCGCTGAGTTTCAGGGTGGATTTCACATGACTCTCCTTGGATCGTTGTGTTGCCCTGTGGTGCGCCGGTCGACCTGATATTCGAACCGGCACGAAGGAAGTTAAGTCGGGTCAACCAACCCCCTCCTTTAGCTCAATCCCACTGCATCAGAGTGATGCTCCGGTGCTCTATACCCTGGTCCTGTCATTGCGTTCTTGCCGAGGCGGCCATAAACGGCCGCTATATCCAGTTCGCCGAGTCCAGCCTCCACTGCCTCCGCCCATACCTCGTGGATGCGTTCAAGCGCCGGCATCTGGATTTCTTTGGCAACGTCCAGTGCCAGGCCGGCGTCCTTGAGGCCCCATGCAAGCGCCATCTGCGCATCGAAACGGCCGCTCTTGATCATGTCCAGCTTGACCTTGGCATACGGCGATCCAAGTGGGCCGCCCTCCACCGCCGACCAGAAGTCGTCCGTTGTGAAGCCGAGCGTCTGCGCCAGCCGGGCGACTTCAGCCAGCCCCTGCATCATGATGATCAGCCACGCATTGACGACGAGCTTCATGCGTGACCCAGCGCCCACCTCACCCAGCCATTGCGTATGGCTGGCAATCGCCGAAAAGACCGGCTCGACCGCGCTCGCGGCTGCGTGATCGCCACTGGCGAATATTCTTATCTTGGCCTGCTCGGCAGGTGCTTTCGTGCCGGATACCGGCGCATCGACAAACACGATGTCAGGACGGATTGAATGGGTCATGCGAGCCAGGTGCATGGTCGACTCGACGCCGATGGTGCCCATCTGCGCGATGACGGCTCCTTTTGGCAAGCTCGCCAGCGCACCATGCGCACCGGCCAATACGCTTTCAGTGATCTTGCCGTCAGGCAGCATCGTGATCACCACGCCAGCACCTTCTGCTGCCTGGCGTGGTGTGTCGCAGATCTGCGCTCCTGACAAACTTTCGGCGCGGGCGCGGTTACGGTTCCACACACGAGTGGGGAAACCATGCTTGAGCAGATTGCTTGCAAAGGCATGCCCCATGGCGCCCAGGCCCAGGACGGCGACGGTTGGTTTTTCAGTCATGCGTTAGGGTCTCGGTCAGGCAATAATTTAAAAAAGACAAGATGCAAATAACGGGAAGTAGACCGTTGAGCCGCATCAACAAACTCCGTTCACTCTGCTTCGACTGACAGCCGGTTTCGCCAGGCTCAAGAGGCAACCCGCAAGCGAGGCGTGGTCTGCGCAGACTCGCGCCGGGCCTGCACATGCAGCATCTGCGTGAGCGCGATCCCGAGCACCGCCGCGCCAGCCGCAAAGCCATAGATGGCGGCGAACCCCATGCCTGCGGCGACCCAGCCGCCGACCGGGCCGGCCACGGCCATGGCTATATCAAGGAAGACAGAGAACACGCCGATGGCTGCGCCCCGGCTGTGTTCCGGAATGCGCTTCACGGCTTCTACGCCAAGCGACGGAAACACCAGCGAGAAGCCCAGCCCGGCAATCGCGGCTCCCACCGCCGCAGTCAACGCGTCGCTGGCCATCCAGAGCGTCAGCAAGCCGATAGCCTCCACCACGAATGAGGCCATGGCGACCTTGTAGCCGCCTAGCCAGCCGATCGTGCGGCCAAATACAAAGCGTGCGCCAACGAACGTTGCGCCAAATACGCTGAGACTGGCCGCCGCCCCGCTCCAGCCGTGGGCGGCGAAATACAAAGTGATGAAGGTGGCGATGCAGCCGAAGCCGATGGAACCCAGTGCTAGTCCCAAGCCGTAGGGAATCACATGCGCGGCCACGGCACGGAACGGCGAGCGTTCGCCGCTGGCCACCGCGGTAGCAGGCTTGCGTCGCGCCAACGGCAACGCCAGCAGCAGCAACACCAGCGTCGCCGCGCCGATGGCGGGGAAACCATAGACACGGGTGATCATGACCCCCACCGGCGCGCCCGCCGCCAGTCCGCCATAGGTCGCCACTCCGTTCCAGGAAATGACGCGCGCGGTGTGCTGATGGCCGACCTGGCCCATGCCCCAGGTGATCGCCCCGGTTCCCACGCAGCTTTCGGCATAACCAAGCGCCAGTCGTGCCACGAGGATCGTGCCCAGACTGAGCACGGGTTGCCGCCAGAGCAGCGCGCCAAGCAGCAGCAGGCCACCGCTGGCCGCGCATAGCGAAAGGCCGGTGAGCACCACGCGCTTGGGTCCGAGCGAGTCTGCCATGCGACCGACCTGCGGGCGGCTGAGCAGAGTGGCGAGGTATTGGGTGCTGATAGCCAGTCCCGCCAGCATCGTGCCGAAGCCAAGCGTGCCATGCACGAAGCTCGGCAGCACCGCCAGCGACAAGCCGATGGCGAAGTAGGTGACGAAAGTGAAGGAGACGGTACCGAGAATCGGCGCAATCACTGAGGGGCGGCGAGCAAGGTCGGCCGCGGTAGCGGAGCAGGTTTCAGCCATGGGAAAGGTCGGGGGCAGTAGAGGTGGGGAGCGGATGCCAAGGCACCCGAAGACTTACTTTTTCTTTGTGTTCAAATAATGTGATGCCACATGAAGATGTTTTCAACTTAAGTCGCTGCCGCGCGGTCATTCGGGTACGGTGAGCGACGCCAGTGACGCCTATGCCCGCGGCGGACTGCTGCTGCCGACCTCGTAGGTGATGCCGCCTGCCAGCGATGTCGGCCGAGGTCCTGACCGCTCAAAGCAGCATTCATGGATAGCTTCGGTGCGTTGGATTCGTCACAGATAGTGCGCGCGGAACGAGGCGCTGAGAATGGCCCCGCGCGCGAATCATTTTTGCAAAAATGGGTAGCCTCCTACGCGACGGTAAGGAACCAGAATGAATTACTTCGCTGCCATGCGCGCGTTCGCTCACGTCGTGGAACTAGGTAGCTTTTCGAAGGCGGCGGATGAGGAAGGCGTCAAAGTCTCAACGGTCTCTCGATACATCAGCGCACTCGAGACCGATCTTGGGGCAGCGTTGTTCAACCGCTCCACGCGCGCCCTGCATCTCACGGAAGTGGGGCGCCATTTTCACGGACACGTAGTACGCATCCTTGATGACCTGGCACAGGCGCGGCTTACCGCGACGTCACTCAACGCGCGTCCTCAGGGTCTGTTGCGGCTCAACATTCCGGTGGTGTTCGGACGCCGGCACATCGTGCCGCATCTACCTGACTTCATGGCCGAGTATCCGGACATCCGCGTCGACGTCACTCTGACTGACGAAACGGTCGAGCTCATCGCCAGCGGCTGCGACCTTGCCGTGCGCATCGGGGTGCTGGCTGACTCTGGGCTGATCGCCAAGCGACTGGCACCACATCGGCGCACCTTGGTAGCGAGTCCAGCCTATTTGCAGACGTCTCGCGCCATCACGCAGCCTGGTGACCTGAAAGATCATCAGTGCGTGCTGTTTGCCCTGCAGCCAAAGGACATCTGGTATTTCAACAGGCACGATGCAAAGCGCGTTCAACCTCAGGAAATTGCCATAAGTGGAAAGTTCCGGGCGAACCACTCCGAAGCCCTGCTCGATGCCGCGCTAGCTGGTCTCGGCGTTGCGCTTCTGCCGACATGGCTTACCGGCAACGCGATCGCCGAAGGTCGCCTGGTGACTGTGCTCAATGAATGGAATATCCAGGCCACCGCCGGGGCGACGCCCGCCATTTGGGGTGTCTATCCGCCCAAGAAGGTGGTGCCCCCGAAAGTGCGGGCGTTCTTGGCCTTCATCGAACAGCGTTTCGGCGACCCACCCTATTGGAGCCCGATAGATGCACACGCCAGCAAGAGAAAGTAGTGGGAGAGTTGACAGCGTGCCTACCCTGGACGTTGTTTAAAAAAGCCTGCCATACAAGATCAGCCAGAGCGCTTTTGGCACGCTAAGCCCACTAACCCACAAGCGTCTCGCCCACCAGCGCAACTTCGGCTACGCCTTTCAGCTCCTTGGCGGCCTCGGGATCCTTAAGGCACAAAAAAAAGGGCCCGCTGTCATGCAGATTTCAGTGTGCTTCGGGCAATGAAGTCCTGAGACAATAAAATGGCGCAAGAGGTACACCCACCATAGCCATCAATTCATTGATTTTGATGCATTCGATATAGCAAAAAAACAATTCAGACCCGAATTCATGCCAAAAATGAGGCGCTTGACCATCATGGGATCCATTCCATCAAGCGCCCAAGGCAATGGATGCACTCGAGCAACGGCTGACCGCCTGGCCACGCGACCTCGAGTCACGCGATCGACCACCGACCTCCCGAGCATGGCGCTCATATCTGAACTGCTTGTGAGGCCAATGACGTGGGGCTTCCTCAAGTCATGGGCCGTGTGAGCGTTGTACGCTGTCGCCGCCCCTCGCCTGCTGGTCCACCATGGGAAAACTCATGACAATTCAACCCATTCTTCAGAGCACGTTGACCTGTCCCCTTTGCGGTCATCAGACCACCGAGACCATGCCGATCAACGCCTGCCAGTTTTTCTACGATTGCACGGGTTGCGGTGAACTACTCCGGACGAAAGCCGGTGACTGTTGCGTGTTCTGCTCCTACGGCAGCGTGCCGTGTCCGCCGATTCAGCAGCAGAAGTCCTGCTGCGGATAGCCGGTTGCGAGACCGGATGCCTTGTTGCCTCGGTCAGCTCAACCGACAGTGACAGTAAGTGAACGACTGTGCGGTGCCGAAGGGCGTGTGATGCAATTCGAGCATGCTCTCGATCAGCTCAAGTCGCGGACCGAGTGCACGATGTAGCAATGCGGCGGCGTAGCGCACCACGTCCAAGCCGCTACACCGCTCCGGACCCTGCGGACTGAAAGTCGCGGTGATGGCACGTCCACCGGGTTTCAGAACATGGATAAGCTGACGCACATATCCTGAACTTTGCTCGGATGTGGTCAGGAAGTGAAATAGCGCCCGGTCATGCCAGAGATCGAAGTGTTGTTCGGGCAACTGCGCATGGGGGATGTCTTATGCCAGCCACGTTACGAGCTGCGCCTGGATGCCGAGGCGTTGCCTCGCGACATTGATAGCGGAGTGCAAAATATCAAGCACGCTAAGCTGACGGTAACCTTGGCCGAATAAATCATCGATCAGCGTCGCCTCCCCACCGCCGATGTCAATGATGGTGACATCACGATTGGGCAAAGCCGCGGTGATGAGGTCGAACGAGGTATCCAGATGCGGACGATACCAACTGATGGCATCCGGCGCCTTCGCTTGGCAGACCATTTACCAGTGCTGCTTGTTGGGCATGAGGTTGATCCTTCACGGATGCCCGTGACAATGAGGGAAATTGGGAAAACGCGGGTGAGCACCTTGAATCAACAGATTCATCGAGTGGCTAGCTAGTATGCGGCGCTTCTTCTTTGGAACCGCGGGGATGGATGCATTTATCACACTGATCGCTTAAGGATACGTTCTCGCGGCGGCATCGGAACCTGGCTTATGGACTGACAACTAGTTTCTCGCCGTTAATCCTGAGTGCCCAGACCGTCGACCGCTAATCATCGAACAGCGTTGTAATACCTTTAAATGCCGAATCACATATAGACACTTCTCGGTGGTTTTACTTGAAGTAATGTATAAAACCGACCTGAAAACCACCAGGTAACCAACTGATGATCAGCGGTGATTCACGGCGCGAGGACCACAGGCCGACACCAGTGCCGAGGGCGCCACCGACGAGCACATCGCTCTGCCAGTGACCGCGTGTTTTCACTCGCGCCACCGCGTCGTAGGCAGGCAACAGAGCCAGCGCGTAGATCACCGGATGATCCTGTCCATAAGCAGCAATGAACGGCGTTACTGCGGCCGAGATCGCTGTGACCTCGCCGCTGGGGAAACTTTGAGCACTCGTCCCTTTGAAGAATTCGTTGGGATTGTTTGTCTGCGAAGGACGCTCACGTTGGAACGTGTATTTCATGGCCTCGGAGCCAATGCTGCTGATGACCATTGAGTCGACTGAGCGCCAGAATGTATCACCCAGCTTGTCTTGGTCGCCGAAGGCCAAGGCGCCTCCGGCTATCGTCGCAATGGTGCCGTAAATCAGAATTTCCTGGTTGCTGCGCTTCCAGATACCGCTATTGTCGTAGGCAATAAAATGATCGATGCCAAAGGGACCTCCAGCGGCATAAGCGCAGCCCGAGCCGAGCATAGCTGCAAGAAACGCCAAGGATCGCAATGCGGGCATGTTCTTTGCCCCCACATGGCAGGCGCGGGCCTGTCTATGATCAAAAGCTAGCGATCGTAACTTTGGATTTGCTTAATACGGTGCGCATGCGACGAAAAAATGGGCTGGCTCAGAGGTGAGTCAAGCGCCGAAATACGCGTACTGGACATCGATGTCGACGGAACCCGACCTTGATGACGTCACTTGCGGCACGAACCCCGGGGCGGCGTTTCAAGCTTGCTTAGTCTTAGAGTCACTGAGCATGTCGGAAGCAGTTTCTGCACAGCTGCGCCGAACAGACAAAGGAGTTGGAATGAACCGTTCGGCACCGGCGGCGGCGTCCGCTCACCACGGTCGTCTGGCGATCGCATTTCACTGGCTCAGCTTTCTGCCGGCAACGCTCGCCTATCTGGCGATCAAAATGCGCGGCCCTCGTGGCAACACCAGTCGCGAGTTGTGGATGAACACGCATGTGTGGGCAGGCTTGCTGCAATTGGTCATTCACGCTGGTAGCGCCCAACGCGGATCTGCGCCTCACCGTGAAGACCTTCCACGAGCTTGCCGGCAGTATTTTCTACGGCGTAATTGGCCTGCATGCTGCATCGGCGTTATGGCATCACTACATACGCCGTGTCCATACGCCGTGACGGCACGCTAAGCCGTATGGGCTTGGACCGATCGAGCTCAGCTTGAGTCGATCGAGGCTGCCTGCCAATGAATTTCACTGGCATGGCGCCCCTCAGTGAGGTGATCAGCGTATTGTCGTCGACTTTCGGCACCCCATCACGACGAAACTCCAGCGTGACCTACGCCGTCGAATGCGCAGGACGGATCACTGCCTATGGTGTGCGGCGGCCCCAGTTGAGCAATCCATAGAACCTCAAGACCGGAATACGGTCCTCGACGTGCGGGCGAGCACCGGTCGTCAAGAGTTCGATTTGATCATCGAATGTTTATCGCGATGGATTTGGCGCCAGATGATCCGCGCGCATGGTTGCCAGAGCAGGTGCCGGCCAGATCGCGAGCCATACGCCACGAAATGGCTGGACGTATTCGGCGCTGCGCACGTCGACCGCTGTCAGGGATGCGGGATAGGTAATGATCAGCCCAGTCGGATGTGCCTTCGCCCAATCCTGCAGTTCTGGGCCATCGTGCAGCGGCTCTATCCTTCGCGTCAGTCGACCGAGAAAGTGGAACTGCCCATCGTATGACTCAAGATTGGCGATCGGCTGGTCCTGTGCTTCGGCGCGCGCCAGCAAAGCGGCGGCGGGCTTAAGGTTGAACGCTGGCCACAGAGCGGTGCTGAAGAGCGCATTGGCTGAAACTGCACCGATCAGGCCGGCAAAAGCGATCCGAGGCAGTTCACCGCTACCACGCACGAGCAATATCAATCCCAGGAACGTGTAAATCACGCCGAAGCGCACGCTGATCGGCGTAAGTGCAATCAAGTTGGAATCATGGACTAGCCCGCTCCTGGTCATCTGCGGCAGCATGATCAAGACCAGCGCCAACCCGAAGCTGAGCACGGCCAGCGGCCACGGTCCCAGCCACGGGTTGATCGCCAATGACGCATGACGGTGCTGCAGATGTGCCAGCGCCGCCGCCAGCAGCAACGCGAAGCCAACGTATTCCGGCAGCAGATAGTACGGCTGCTTGCCGCTTATCAGCGAAAACGCCAATAACACCGGACCCAGCCAGGCGAACGCAAAGCGAAGGCCCGGTTCGAACGGTCGTCGCAATGCTCCTACAGCCACCCACAACCGTGGCCATAACGCGAACGGGAATACCAAAATCGGCAATAACGGCAGATACCACCAGAATGGCTTGGCGTGAGCAAACGCGTTCACTACTCGGCCGGCCGTCTGATGGAACAGAAGCTGCTCGCGGTATACCGCACCACCAGCCCAGGAGGCTAGAAGTACCCAAACCAGCAGCATGCCGCAGCTAGCCAGCAGTGCTAGCAATCCATGCAGATACCAGCAGCGCCGTTCGCGCCGCGCCCAGTCACTCCATAACGGACCCAGTAGCCACGGGAATGCCACGTGCAGCAGCATGACCGGCCCCTTGGTCAGCAAGCCCAACCCCACAGCGAGTGCAAACCAAGCGAAGCGTGGCCTCTCCCGACTGCCATTGGGCACGAGCGCCAGTAGCGCTGCAAGTACGCAAACGGCCAGCAGCACTTCGTACATCACCTGCAGGCCGAACAGGAACGCGTACGTAAAAGCCAGCAACAGCCAAGGCGTCGCCCATGCCATCCAAGGACGCCCGGGGAAAAGTCGACGTACCAGGATGGCAGCCTGTACGAGCTGGGTACCCCCGAACATGACCTCGAGCAATCGAGGCCAGACATCGCCGACACCGCCTATCGCCCAACCTAGTTCAATCAGCCAGAACAGCAGCGGCGCCTTGTCGCTGTAAGGCTCACCGTTGAGATATGGCACAAGGAAGCTATGTCGATGCCACATCTCCCACGCGACGGACAGCGCGCGCGTTGAAAACATGGGCATTGGCCCGTGCTGAAAGATCGCGATCGTCGCAATCAGCAGCCAGAGTGGTAGCCATGGCCACGTCGCACGCAGGCCCTCGCGGCGACAGAAAGAGGGGCGCATCTTGGGCTCGGCGGAAAATGACATCGCGCCAATATACGCGAGCGTTGCCGTCGGTCCATCCGAACGCAACGCAATGGAGTTAAAAGTATCCGCACTAGCAATGTACGTGAGAACCATTTGCAAGTAGATCGGCTGTGGAGCCCATGGTGGGGGCCACCGCACAGGGTTGAACCGTTGCCTGAAGGCAGCCCTCGGAATCCAGTTCTCCAGAATTTCCTTTATGCAACCAATTCTCATCCATAGCATTTACAAAAAAGTTGAACTTCTGCGCACTAAGCACGCACAAAGTTTTTTTACAAACAATGGTCACGTGCCCTTCTTTACCATCTTAAATTATTGTTATATCGCCGATTTTCTGCGAATTTTCGCAAAGTCAATAGCGACGACGGTATAGCGTAACGGTGTACATGTGAACGCGTCTTCAAAATTTGGTCACCCTGATCCGATACCTAGAAACGAGGTATACCGCATCCTCGTGTGCCGTCCGAACCATCGTTTAGGCAACACGATCTTGCTAACTCCTTTGATTGCCGAGCTTGAGAGTATTTATAAGGGCGCCGAAATCGACATCGTAACAGAGGGCGATATTGCTCTTGAAGTGTTTTCCACATGTTTAAGCGTAAGAAATGTTTTTTGCCTTCCAAAACGCGGGTTCAAGCATCCAGTTTCCTTTCTTTCAATGTTATTCGATATACGAAAGGTGCATTACGATCTAATCGTCGATCCTTGTGTTGGATCAAACTTTAGCCGGACGCTGACAAAGTTCTTCAATGGAAAGTACAAGCTAGGGTTTAATGATCCTAAAACTCACTCATGCTTGACGCATTGGGTTCCAAATTCAATGGCGCCAGGTCATATGGCCATGCGCCCGATAAGCCTCGTTCGTTGGCACACATCAATCGATACGTATAAATCAAAGAACTTCCCGCCTCAGGATATTCGCTTGACAGATGTCGAGCGTGCGCAGGGTAGATCAATAATTCGCGAACTTCTCTCGGACTCACCCGAACCTTGTGCAGATGTGGTGATAGGCATCTTCGCCAATGCAACGGGTGCGAAGCGTTATCCGAGAGAGTGGTGGAGCGATTTCATCGCCGCGCTCAAGAGCGTATTTCTTCACTGCGGCATTGTCGAGATCATCCCCATGCATGGCCGATCGATGCTCGGCTCAGAGTGGCCCGGTTATTACAGCACCAGCATCCGTCGAATGGGCGCTGCCATGGCAGGTGTGGACTTGATGATCAGTGCCGATTGCGGCGTGATGCACTTGGCGGTGGCCTCGAAAGTTCCCACCGTCGGCATGTTCAGTGTCACGGATGCCACGGTCTACGCTCCTTACGGACCAGGGAACATGCCCTTGATCACTCAGGGTCTATCTGCAACGGAGGCTGCTCAAGGTGTGGTGCGGGCTTACTCCGAGCTATTGGGCTCACGTGCGGACGTATCTACCGCTGCCCAGCAAGGGTCGACCATGACGTCCGCCCCAAATAATTTGGTTGCCGGAACCCCGCCTAGGGCGCTCCCATGCTGAAGCCTCGCATCAACCTCCCGATGATCGATGAGTCTGGCGGGCATCGAGCACCCACTAACTCACTGACAGCCGTGGCAGCTGGGCTAGGGATCCGCACATGAGCGAATATCAGGCTCTTGACCCTACGTCATCCAGCATGGCCGGAATTTCCCCGGTATCGCGTTGGTCCACGACGTCATGGCTTCTGGGCATCATGTCGTTCGGGTGGCTTGCCCTGTGGATGGCGGGATTGAACCTGCGACCCTTGGGCGAACCCGATGAGGCTCGTTATGCCGAGGTCGCCAGGGAGATGTTTGCCAGCGGCAATTGGCTTACACCCAAACTCGACGGCTTCAATTTCTTTGATAAACCAGCGCTTCAGTACTGGGCAAGCGCCCTTTTCTATGACCTCTTTGGCGTGCATGAGTGGAGCGCCCGCCTTTGGGTGGCTCTCACCGGACTCTTAGCCGTACTTGCCGTTGGTTGGGCCAGTAAGCGTCTCTTCGGTGCACAAACGGGCTGGACAGCTGCCATCGTTCTCGGGAGCACACTGCTGTTTGTAGCCGGGGCCCATATCAACACCATGGACATGGGTGTCGCCGCATTCCTAACGGTCGCCATCTGTCTATTTCTTGTGGCGCAGTTTGACCCCTCTGCCGAGCGACAGCGCCAGCGTCTGAATCTCCTAGGTTGGGGAAGCATTGCGCTTGCTGTACTGTCAAAGGGGTTGATTGGCCTGGTGTTGCCGGCCATTACACTGACAGTCTTTATGCTCTGGGAGAAGGACTGGAGCGTTCTTCGTCGCATGACGATGGGCTGGGGATTGTGTGTTGTCCTATTGATTTGCGCTCCTTGGTTTGTCGCAATCAGCTTCAAGCATCCCGATTTTTTTGACTATTTTTTTATCAAGGAGCACTTCAGCCGCTTTCTCACGAACGCTTACGACCGAGATCGTCAGTGGTGGTTCTTCATACCCGTCGTACTGCTCGGCCTCTTTCCATGGGTGGCTTTCCTTCCACTCAGTCGAAGTGGCTGGAGAAGTGTGTCGGAAACGCAATCCGGGCGTTTTCTACTCAGCTGGATTGTGGTCGTATTCGCATTTTTTTCGGCGTCACACTCGAAGCTTCCGTTCTACATTCTTCCGATCTTTCCGGCGCTGGCCATACTGATCGCATGGAGACTATCGACGCTGACCATACGTGCTCTTGAGTTGCGTTTCATCTGGATCAGTGCTTTGGCTGTAACCATGGCGGTGGTCACACTTACGCTAACCATCAGCACCCGGCACCTATCGCAGCACACCGATATGCACCCAGCCTTGATATGGCTGATGCGCGGACTCGGCGCATTGGCGATTGTCAGTGCGGCCTGCGCTTTCATGCTCACGCGCGGGCGTCATACCGCAACAGTAGTCAGCGTGCTTGGATTCGCAACCTTGGTCGTTTGGCAGATGCTGTTCGCGAACGTCGGGACCATCGCGAGTAATCTTTCTGCTGTACCCGTGGCGCAGCTCATGCTGCCGAACATGCGTGATGACACCGAAGTCTTTACGGTTCACGCGTATCTGCGCGGCCTGCCCTTTTATCTGCAACGGTTAGTCACCGTAGTGGATGAGGATCCGGACGATCTTTTAGCGGGGGCGTCGTCTCGTCCTGAGGGTTTCGTACCCAACATAGCCACATTCGAGGCGCGATGGTGTAGTGCGCCGAGCGCCATTGCCGTGGTCGATCCCCAACTGCTTACCGGATTTCGTGCGGACAAATTACCTATGCAGATCGTCGGCACAACGCCAAGCGGCATTGTGATTGAGCGCCCGCGTCCACATGATCCGGCAGCGCCATGACCCGCCGCCAAGAAAACCCTGAAGTCTATTGGCCTGTTGAAGGCCAGATGCGGGATGCCGCCGAATGCACCCGGCCCAAATTGATATCTTTGGTGATGCCCGCCTATAACGAGCAAGACGCCCTCAATGTGGCATTCGATCGGCTAGAAAAGGTTCTCGCAGGCTCTCCGTACGAATGGGAGCTCATCTTTGTCAATGATGGAAGCTCCGATGACACCCTCCTGGAGGCAACGGCTTATCGGCCACACGCATTCCGAATGGTTGTTGTGGATCTTTCGCGCCATTTCGGTAAAGAGGCTGCCCTGAGCGCAGGCTTGCGCGCAGCATCCGGTGATGCGGTGATTCCCATGGATGCGGATTTGCAAGACCCTCCCGAGCTCGTATTGGAGATGATCAGCCGCTGGGACAAGGGTGCGGAAGTGGTCATCGCGCGCCGGTCTAATCGGGGGACGGACCTATGGACGAAGCGCTTTTCGGCCATGCTTTTCTATCGCGCGTTCAACATGATGTCGGATGTGGCCATTCCAGAGAACGTCGGCGACTTCAGGTTGATGGATAGGTCTGTCGTTGATGCTATCAATGACCTTCCCGAGAACAGACGCTTCATGAAGGGATTGTTCGCGTGGGCTGGATTCCGCACAGAAGAGATTGAATACGTCCGTCCAGCGCGTGCTGCAGGTGCGACCAAGTTCAACACGTTCCGCCTTGTGAACCTTGCGATTGAGGGTGTCACTTCATTCTCGACGGCGCCACTTCGTCTTGTGACGTATCTTGGTATGAGCGTTGCGATCGCCGCGATGGCTTATGGTTCCTATATCGCCTTGCGCACCCTTATATACGGAATTGATCTTCCGGGCTACGCGTCTATTGTCTCACTCCTGGCATTTCTTTCCGGACTCCAATTGCTGGGAATTGGAATCGTGGGGGAATATGTTGGACGCAGCTATATGGAATCGAAGTCTCGCCCTCCATATGTGATACGCAGAATTTCCCGATCCAATGCCAACTAGTCGCAAACTGTCTTCGATTCAATTCCTGCGGTCGCTTTTATTGGGCATGCCTAAACATCGCGATCTTAGGCGGCAGGTGCTCTGGTACACCTTTGTTGGCGTTCTTCAGCTCATAGTCGAATGGTTTTTCTTTGTTGCCTTCACTACGTTTGGAACGCCATTTGCGCTGGCGAATGTGGTTGCAAGAACACTTTCTGCTCTGCTTGGATTTTCGGTGAACGGGACTATCACGTTCAAATCCAAGCTTAAGGCTGTCTTGCTTGTACGGTTCATGATTGCGTGGATTCCTCTCACGCTGGTGGACACTTTGGCGGTCTCGGTACTGGGAACATTTGGTGGCCTTGGCGTCGCGTGGCTCGTCAAACCCTTGGTCGACAGCTTCATTTCCGTCCTCAGCTTTTTGGTGGCTCGGCACTGGGTTTTCCGAATCCGGCACCAAAGTCCAACCGGACCGAACAATGGCACATCTATGCAGAGGAGAGGTGGTCACGACGAATCGACTGATGCTCAGTCATCTGCCTAATTCCATTTCGACCCTTCAGTGCGTTCAGTTCACTTTTACTACTTCAGTTCGCGGCAGCAAACTCCATGACATCGACGCCCGCGCCGTTTCGCCTTTCCCGCCTGAGTCGAAGCATTCCGTTGTTAGGACTGTCGCTGCTGGCCGGTTGCACTATTGCCAAACCGCGCACTGACGCTATGTCTGAGCGCACTGATGCTCGGCTGGAGAAGGTCAACCGACCTGTCAACCCCACGTGTAGTCTCTATGAAATCTGCTAGCGCCGTTATTTGCCTCAATGCGCTCGGCCAAGAGCATCGCCTAAAACTGTTCCGCTTGCTCGTCCAAGCGGGCGATAAAGGCATGTACGTCGGCGAGCTGACCGAGGCAACGGGGTTGGCCGGAGCGATGCTGACCGAACACCTGCATGCCCTCCGTCGTGCAGGCATGGTCAAACACGAGCGACACGGTCGTGCCACTCAGTGCCGCGCAAATTACGCGCGGATGAACGAGTTGCTCGACTTTCTCACAGAGAACTGTTGCGCAGGGTCTGCGTCATCGATCCCCTGTGCCTCCACACCCGTATGCAAACCTGTTCAGGGAAAGCCATGAAGATCTTCTACGTCCAGCTCAGCGTTGACCAGCAACGCATTCACAGTGCCGCTCGCGCGCCATCGACGCCGAGAATGTCATGGCATCCGTATGCGATTCCTACATCTCCATTCGCTCAGCTTTCCGGTAGCGGCTCCTGCAACGGATGTGACGGTCTAAACGACGAATAGTATCGGAGGACTAACCCTGAACATTCTCATCGTCGAAGACTCCAAGCGTCTACAGGAATCGCTCAGACGCGGCTTAACAGGTGCCAGGTTCACTGTGGATGTGGCTGGCGATGGTATCGCTGCGTGCCTCCATTTGGACAGCTACGCCTATGAGCTGGTAGTACTTGATCTCGGCCTGCCAAGAAAGGATGGTATGGCTGTGCTTCGTCACATGCGAAACCGCCAGGAACGACCACGCGTGCTGGTGCTTTCGGCACGCGACCAGGTAGCGGACCGAGTCGCCGCACTCAACGACGGTGCAGACGACTACCTGGTCAAACCATTTGCATTCGAAGAATTGCTGGCGCGCTTGCATGCGCTATCCCGCCGACCACAGCAATTCCAGCCGACGTTGCTGACAATTGGTGCGCTGAGCCTCAATTCGCGAGCACACAGCGTCGAGGTATCTGGCGTGCCATTGCCGCTGACACCGCGAGAGTTTGCCTTACTCGAACTGTTGCTGAGGCATCGGGGCCGCGTATTTTCACGTAGCGAAATCCTGGACCGTGTAGCGGGCAGTGACTCCACAGCATCGGACCGAAGCGTCGAGGTACAGATGTTCGGATTGCGACGAAAACTCGAGAATGCGGGCATCAATGGTCTCGTGGAAAACCGCCGAAACGCTGGCTATCTTATTCCATGAAATGGGTGCCATCCCTGCGATTGCGTATCACTGCGCTGCTGGTTTTAGCTGTAGCATTGAGCCTGAGTGCAGCGACAACGGTGATTGACGCGCGCGTCGATAATGAGGTGTTGCGTCGCCTCGACAACAACATTCTTGAAAGCGCTCAGGCGCTCAGCGAAATGTTTCGCGTTCAGCGCAACGGTGTCGGAATGGGATTTCCTGGCGATACATTGCCAGGATTTCTTGCAACGCGTGGGCATGCATATTTCATCCTGACCTGTGCCGGTAAACGAGCAGCAGCGTCGCCCTTGGCCGAAACGTTGCGATGGACATCATCCGCTTCCACTGCGCCAACTTTTACGGACATGTCTGATAGCGCTGGCACGCCACTGCGAGCTGTCGTCATGGCTATTTCGCTGGAACCCGACAAGAGTTCAGATTCAAGCGCCAGCGCACAAGCAGCGGCCGTGCATGAGTTGGGTCCTGCAGCGCCCTCTTGCGTAATGGGACTCGCCGTTGAACGAGGCCAGACAGACAGCTTTCTCGACTCGATTGATGTGATTCTGGTCGGCTCGATTGTCTTCGTCATGATGGTGGTAGCAATCCTCACGCCGCTATTGGTCACGGGCGGGTTACGCCCGCTCGCCCAACTGGCAGATGCTATGCATGAGATTGGGCCGAAGACGCCGGGACAGCGTCTAAGTGCAGTCATTGCGCGTGAACTTAAACCGTTGATCACATGTTTCAACGATGTGTTATCGCGCATGGAAGACGGATTGATTCGTGAGCGTCAATTCGCAAGCGGAGTTGCCCATGAGTTACGCACGCCTCTTGCCGAGCTGCGAACGCTTATCGAGGTGGAGTTGCGCTATCCAAGCCTTAGTGAACGTGGGGTCCATGCCTTGCTCGAAGAGATCGGCGACATCGGGCACGAAATGGAACACACCGTCGGCGCCTTGCTGCTGTTGACTCGCATCGAAGGAGGTATTGAGCAGGTGCAGCTTCAGTTGGTCGATGTCACCGCGCTCACCCTTAAGCTTGTCGAACGCCATGCGAACGTGGTGCAAGACCGAAAGCTTGAATTGGATCTGACAGGCGTGTCGGTCACATCGTGGCTTGCAGAACACTCACTCCTTGATGTGCTGATCGGCAATCTGTTGAACAACGCGCTGACCTATGCACCCGCCGGCAGTCACGTATCTGTACATTGCGATGCCGACTCTTGGTGGACTGTAAATATGGCGCCAGAAGTAGCACCTGATGAGCTCGCATTGATGCGCCAGCGCTTTTGGCGCAAAGGTGAAGATGCCGGTGTGCATACCGGACTAGGACTATCGTTGGCAGCTGCAGCAGCGCGCGTTCTGGAGCTAGAACTGACCCTGTCACTTCATGACAACAACCTTCGCGCAACAGTTCGTCCACGAGCGGAGCCTGGCGCCATCGGTCCCCGTGTCGTCTGATGACGCTTATTCGGTGAAGTAGTGCAGCTGACCTTGTTGACGCTGGACGCGTGGGACTTCGTTAGAAAAACAGGGGTCACTGTGCACTTCTGTCATGAGGCTAGGGTAGTCCACGACAGAAGTTCCGCTTCTTTGACAGCACACTCGGGTTCCATCTCTTGAACATAAGCGCCATGCCACGCCAAGCGTGCCTCGATCTCGCCGGCATTCCGCAACACGTCGTCCAACGAGGGAACGACCGCCAGCCCTGCTTTTCATCGAGCTTGACTATCTTCGATATCTAGACGACCCGCGTCAGATCACCTTGCATGAAGATTGTGCGGTAGACGCCTATGTCTTGACGACAAATTACGTGCACTCGGTGCAGAAGAGGAGTGAGATTGGAAGTACAAGTGAGGCTACCAAATGGTGCGAGAGGTAGACGGGCAACTGGGTGATGAGCGAGGCCATGCCTTTTTACCCTTCCCTATTTGGGACATAGGCCATCAGTCGCCGGATGTTCGCCCGGAAAAAAGCTTCTGACCGAGGCTAATCACTTAGGCTGCCTTGCTGATCCAGCCATACGTTTCGTTCGGAAATGCGCGGACTGGACGCCTACAGCATCTCCAAAGCCAGGGCGATGCCCTGCCCGCCGCCGATACACAATGTGACCACGCCGCGATGCAGGCCATCGCGGCGCATCGAATGCAACAGACGGGTGGTCAGGATGGCACCGGTCGCGCCAATCGGATGGCCATGGGCAACCGCACCGCCTTCTACATTGACCCGATCGTCGGCCAGGCCCAGTTCACGGGCAACGACAATGGCGATGGCGGCGTAGGCCTCGTTGATCTCGACGCGTTCGATTTGCTCCATGTCCCAGCCAGCTCGTTGGACGGCCAGTTTCACTGCCGACACCGGTGCGATACCGAACATCCCCGGCTCCACCGCGGTGACGGCGAATCCGGCAAGTCGTGCCAGGGGCGCCAACCCCCGTGCTTCGGCAAAGCCGCGCTCGGCGACCAGCATGGCGGCGGCACCGCTGTTCAACCCTGGCGAGTTGCCTGCGGTGATCGTCCCATCTTCACGGAAGGCTGGTCGCAGTCGAGCAAGACCCTCCAGCGTAGTGTCGGGACGAGGCGGCTCGTCATGGTCGAAGGACTCCACACCCTTGCGCGTTTGCACTTGCACCGGAACGATCTCCGCATCGAAGTGACCGGCGTCGCGTGCCGCAACGAAGCGGCGCTGCGAGCGCTCGGCCCAGCGATCCTGCATCTGCCGGTCTACGCCGTATCTGGTGACCAGGTCCTCGGTATGCCAACCCGAATGCTTCTGCGAGAAGGCGTCATGCAAGCCATCGAGCAACATGCTGTCGTAAATTTGCGCGTGGCCCATCCGATAACCCCAACGACCGCCGTCCATCAGATAGGGAGCGCGATCCATGTTCTCCATGCCACCGGCCAGCATGAGCGTGGCCTGCCCACTGATGATGTCCTGAGCGGCAGAGACGATAGCCTGAGCGCCCGAGCCGCAAACGCGATTCACCGTCATCGCCGGCACCGATACATCGAGACCGCCTCCGATGGCTGCCTGGCGTGTGGGGTTCATCCCGCTGCCAGCCTGCACCACCTGCCCCATCACCACGCCATCGACGGCATCCGCAGCAAGGCCGGCGCGCTCCAACACTGCGTGGATAGCGGTTGCTCCAAGCGTCGTTGCCGGCACGCTACGCAATCCTCCATTGAAGCCACCAATGGCGGTACGAACAGGATGGCAAAGCACGATGTCGAGTTTCATGGGAGTCTCCAGTGAGTTCGATGAATGAATGTGGGGCACGCACGCCGCCTGACGTGCTCAGTAGCGTTTAGACGTCTGTTTCCATGCCGAAGCGCTGCAGTAGATCCGCGCGTGTCGCTTGCAGGATGGCGTCGCCATCGGCGGGATTGCTCTGCGCACGCGCCATCGCCAGGGCGCCCACCATGGCCGAACGCAACATCAGGGCCAGCGACTTCGCATCGTCAGCGCCGGCCCGTGCCAGCACCTCCATCAGGCGTTCATGCATGCGTTGGGAGCCGCGGCTAAAGCGTTCGCGTGCAGTCGCGTTCAAGTGCGGCAGTTCCGACACCAGCGACGCCATCGCGCAACCTCTGCCGTGGCTCCCGCAATGACCGATCGACAGATAAAAGTCGATGTATACCGCCAGCGCTTCAGGCCCGGACCGGTCCTTCGTGGTTTCGACGAACTTTGCCTCGTCCCGGTCGAACATGAAGTCGATCGTGGTGGCAACCAGCATGTCCTTGGAGTCAAAGTGCGCGTAGAAGCCGCCATGCGTTAGCCCGGCCCGGGCCATGATCGTGGCCACGCTGATTCGCTCCGGCCCTTCAGCACGGATGGCATCTGCTGCCGCCTCCAATATCCGCAGTCGCGTCTGCTGCTTTTGCTGGTTGCCATAGCGCATGGTTTGCTACTCGCTATCGTTCGTCGGATGTCGCAGCACCTGACTAACGCACCGCGACCTTCGACGACGATGCCACCGCTGGTTGCGCATCGACGATGGGCGTCCACCCACCGCCAAGGGAGCGGAACGCGGCCACGGCGGCACGCGCGTCGTCGGCATGCACTCGCGCCAATTGATCACGTGAGGACAGCAGCTGGCGATCCTCGTCCAGCACTTCGATCAGGCTGACCGCGCCGCCTTTGTAAGCGTCCTCGGCGGCCGCGCGCGCCTGCTGGTGCGCGGCAACTTCCTTGATCAGTTCGTCGTGCTGGGTCTCCAGTTCGGTCAGCGTAACGATCGCGTTCTCGACGTCCTCTGTCGCGCGCAGCATCGACTGTCGATAGTTTGCGAGTGCTTCGGCTTCACCACCCTTGGCCCGCGCCACTTCGGCATCGACCCGGCCGAAATCGAACAGGCGCCAGTGCAAACCGAGTAAGGCCTGCGGCTCGAATGCAGCCGCCGAGAACAGCGAACCGGAATGCAGACTATCGAAGCCGAGCAACCCACCCAGCGACACCTTGGGGTAGTACTCAGCCACGGCCACGCCGATCCGCGCACTGGATGAAGCAAGACGACGCTCGGCAGCAATCACATCCGGCCTGCGACGCAGCAGCATGGCCGGTCCGCCGTCGGTGTCGAGCGAGGGCACCGCGAAGCGCTGCGAGCTGTCCAGCACTTCGCTCCTATAGGTCCCGGGCGCTGACCCCATAAGCACATCCAGCCGGTTGAGCTGTTCGGTCAGTTCGATTTGCAGCGGCGGCAAGGTGACCTGCGCCTGCATCACCAGTGCCTGGGCCTGCGCCTGTTCGCGAAGCGTGGCCAGTCCACCGGAAAGGCGCACGCGGACCAGCTCCAGCAGCCCGGTTTCCGTATTGACCTGCTGCTGCGCCAACGCGATACGCGCCTGCGCACCGCGCACACGAAAGTAGGCATCGGCTGCCTCTGCAGCGAGCGAGACACGCACTCCAGTACCGGTGGCCTCGGCCGCCTGCTCTTCCGCCGTGGCAGCCTGGGCACCACGCTTCAGTCCGCCTGCCAAGTCGAGCTCCCAGCTAGCGCCAACGCCGACAGTTTCCAATGTCTGGCTGCGCGAATAGCCAGGTAACGCACTGCCAATCTCACCCAGCGGACTGTCGACCGATTGGCGCTCATGGAGAACCTGACCGTCCAGGCTACCCTGCGGCATCAGCTGCGCCCCCGCTTCGCGCGCAGCTCCCCTGGCCTGGTCCACCCGCGCCATCGCGGCAGCCAGATCAAGGTTCTGCGCCATCACGCGTCCAATGATGCGTGTGAGTTCGGGGTCGTCGAAACCTGTCCACCAGGTGTCCAGTGCCGGTGCCGGCTGCGTCGTAGTGCGCTGACCAAGCGATGCCTGACTGACGTACTGCGCGTTCGCTTTGAAGTCTGGCTTGGTGTAGTCAGGGCCGACCATGCACCCGGCGAGCGCGGCGACCGCTGCTGCCAGCGTGGCGGTGCGCAGGGCGAAGCGCCGCGCCAGGCGCATGGACGTCGGGGGCGCAGAGTTAACGGCGATGGGCAAGAAATTCATGACGGTGTCCTGAGCCGATGCGGCTCGCTTGACGAGGATTGGGCGTACGCATGCAGACCAACGATTTCAGTGCGCGTCGGCCGAGGGAGCGACGGGGGCCGCCACCTTGCGCATCAGGGGCACCATGGCGGTAGCGATGACAAAGCACACTGCGATAGCCAGGAACGCGTCGGCGAAGGAGAGCGTCTGCGCCTCGCGGAACGTGAGTTGCCATAGCTGATGCAACTCGGCGCCTGCGTCGCCGAGGCTGGCGAGATGTCCGCCAGCCTGATCGAGCCACTGGTTCATCGCCTCGTTGGTCGTGTTGAGATGTTCGGCCATGCGATAAAAATGCAGATTGGTGCGGTCGTTGAGGATCGTCGCGCACACTGCAATGCCAATTGCGCCACCGAGATTGCGCATCAGATTGAACAGCCCGGACGCCAGCTTCAGACGCGCGGGTGCCAGGCCGCCAAGCGTCAGCGTGACCACGGGTGGCACCGACAACTGCTGCGCCATGCCGCGCAGCGCCTGCGGCAGCAGCAGCTGGTGCGCACCCCAGTCGTGGGTGATGGGCGTGAAATCCCACATGGATAGTGCGAACAGCGCAAGACCACCCATCAGGATCCAGCGCAGGTCGAAGCGTCGCGCAAGAAAGACATACAGCGGGATGGTGAGGATCTGGAATACGCCAGTGGAAAACACCGCCTCGCCGATCTGCAGGGCGCTATAGCCTTCCACTCGCGCCAGGAAGAGCGGCGTGAGGTAGATCGTGGCGAACAGGCCGATGCCGGTGACGAAAGAAAACAGGCAGCCCAAGGCAAAATTGCGATCACCCAGCGCGCGCAGATCCACCAACGCGTGATCGTAGGTCAGGCTGCGCGCGATAAACGCAACACCCGCCAAACCCGAGATCCAGGCGGTCGTCAGGATGGTGCTGTCAGTGAACCAGTTCCAGCGTGGCCCCTCCTCCAGCGTGTACTCCAGGCAACCGAGGAAGGTGGTAAGCAGCGCCATGCCCAGGTAGTCCGCCCGACGCAGCAGCGAGAGATTCGGCGAGTCGATGTTCACCAGCAGCGGCACCGCGACGGCGACGAAAATACCGGGCACCAGATTGACGAAGAACAGCCAATGCCACGACCAATGGTCGGTAATCCATCCGCCCAGCGTCGGGCCGAGCGTCGGCGCCAGCGAAGCCAGCGCGCCAATGGTCGCCGCAGCAATGACACGCTGTTTGCCAGTGAAGAAGACGAAAGCCGTCGTGAACACCATCGGGATCATCGAGCCGCCGAGAAATCCCTGCAGCGCGCGAAATACGATCATGCTCTGGATGTCCCACGCCCCACCACAGAGCAGGCTCGCCAAGGTGAAGCCGGCCGCCGAGACAGCGAACAGCCAGCGCGTAGAGAACACCCTCGACAGCCACCCGGACATCGGAATCACCACGATCTCGGCGATCAGATAGCTCGTCTGTACCCACGCGGTCTCGTCAGTGCCGGCGGATAGTCCGCCACCGATGTCGCGCAGCGAGGCGGACACGATCTGGATGTCCAGCAACGCGATGAACATGCCCACGCACATGCTGGCAAAGGCGAAGACCTTCGTCGCCATGCTCATCCCGGCCGGATCGAAGGGCGACGCAAGCGTCGAAGATCTTGCGTTCATGGCGCGCCTGCGCGGCCCGCTGCGCGAGTGTCCACTTCAGCCACGACCGACAGACCAGGGCGCAGCGCCCCGAGCACGTCGTCTTGCTTGTCCAGCACGATACGCACCGGAACGCGCTGCACGATCTTGGTGAAATTGCCGGTGGCGTTTTCCGGCGGCAGCACGCTGAACTCGGCACCGGTGGCCGGCGCCAGGCTGGCCAGACGGCCATGAAAGATCCGACCCGGCAGCACGTCGGCATGGATGACCACCGGCTCTCCTGCATGCATGCGGGCCAGCTGGTCTTCCTTGAAGTTCGCGTCGACCCACAAACCGTGAGCCGGTACGATCGCGAGCAACTGGGAGCCGGCGGGAGCAAACGTGCCCACCCGGGCGCGGCGGTTGCCGACGGTCCCGTCCATCGGCGCGCGCAGCTCGGTGTAGCCGACGTTCAATTTCGCGATGTCACGCTCGGCCCTGGCCTCTGTCAGCGCCGCTTGCGCCTGCTGCTTCTGGGAGGCAATCACGTCTAGCTGGCGCTCGTTGGCAGTCAGTACCGCCAGTGCCTTGTCGTCATTGGCCCGAGCTGTCTTGTAGGTAGCATCGGCGCGCTGCGCGCTCTCGACCGAAACAGCCGAACGGCCCGCCAGATCACGATAGCGCACCTCGTCATCACGGGCCCGGGTTGCCTCGGCCTCGGCAACGGCAATACCCGCCCTGGCCTGCCCGATGATCGCCTCTTGCAAGTTTGCGGTTGCGTCGAGGTTCGCCAGTAACGCCTCCTGCGCCGCGACCGCACCGTCAGCCTTCGCCAGCGCGGCGCGATAGTCCCGGTCATCGATCTTCACCAACAGGTCGCCTGCATGTACCTGCTGATTGTCGCTAACGGCCAATTGCGTGATGTAGCCCGAAATTTTGGGACCGATCACTGTCACATCACCGCCGACATACGCGTCTTCGGTGTCTTCGATGAAGCGCCCGGTCGTCCACCAATGAGCGCCATAAATGGTACCCAGCACCAGCGCGGCACCGATGGCAGCGCCAAGGATGCGTTTGCGCTTGCTTCGGGGCGGCGCGGTTTCGGTGATGTCGGAAACGGCCGTCCGCTCGACGGCCTCGATGGTGCTCATGAGAAAACTCCGGAACTAAGGGGAATGATTCAAGGGGATGAAGAAGGGGATGGCGCGCGGCCCTGCAATCGTTGTTGCCTGCTGAACTCGACGCGCGCACGAAGTCGTTCGTTGGCGGCCGGGCCCGCACGCAGGGCGTGATGCTCACGGTCGATCTGTTCGCCGGTATGCGCATCGATGAGCACGGGCTCGACTTCCTGCCCCGTGCGCTCATCGGCGAGGAACATGCTGATGCCCTCCGGTGCAAAGTGCCGGTTACCCCAAGCCATCAGCGTCAGCAGCACGGGTCGGAAATCGCGACCACACGGCGTAAGCACATATTCATGGCGTGCCGGCTTGTCGCTGTAGCGACGACGCTCCAGCAGACCATCATCGACCAGCGCGCGAAGCCGCCGAGTGAGCATGTTCGGCGCGATGTTCAGGCTCTTCTGGAAGTCATCGAAGCGGCTGATGCCCTGGAAGGCATCGCGCAAGATCAGGATGCTCCACCACTCGCCCACCCGCTCGAGGCTGCGAGCGATCGGGCACCGCATGCTTTCGAAATTCGTGCGCTGCATGGTCACGCTCCTCTCTGCCGGATCATTGAATGATGGTCATCATATATAAGTCACTATCATTATGCAAGTGACTTGAAAAGCCCTGAGGAAGTGACCCACCCTCCGCAGAATCAGGCCAGCCTCCGGCAGGCTGCGGAGCCAGAAGATCAGCGCGTCGGAGGCAGATCGGAAGCGCCACCAAACACCGTAAAAACGTGCCGGTTCGCGGCAAACCGCATCTCGGAGGTCTGTAGCAAATAGGCGACCTGCAGGAAGGCACCGCCGTGGCACAGCGTGAACTGGCGATCTACGGCTTCACGCACTCATCGCGGGCCATGGCAGGCACAGCGAAGCCCTGGACGGAGCTATCGCGAAGTTCGCGCTTCGTTATGCGCGCCAAGCCGCGAGCGAACACGCACGGTTGATCTGCTTTACCAACATCGCGTCGATCGCCATGCACCGATCGGAGATGTGGCTGGCGCAGTCGGTGAACTCATAAAGCAAGGCGAGACGCGGCTTTTTTTGGTCTCGGCTCGTCAACGCAAATCATCGAGTCCGCAAATCAATTGGTCGCTCGCGCTGTCGAAAACGGCGACATTCACAGTGATGTTCTCGCGCTCGATCTGCTCTATGCCGTGTTCGGATTTTCCAAAACCAATGATCAAACCGAGTGGGTTTCGCGCGCGTATCGACTTATCGATATTTTGATTGCGGGTATGGCGAGTGAGCGCGCTGAGACCAAGTAGGAGCTGTGGCCCCAATCGGCATGGCTCGACGAACCTGGCTACTGCCTGGTCAGCTTTCGGCCGCGGCCGTGTTAAAACGCAAATGTACATTCGTGCCTGCCCAAATCGTGGCGCGCAGGTGCACTTCTGTTCTACTCGCGCTCGATGAGAAGCCTAGAATTCGCGTACGTGGCCCATGTGCGCGAGTGACCCTGCGTTTCTACACAGCCTCGGTCGGCGAGGTTGCTGACCTGCTGTCAGCTGCCCAAGGGCTGTTCGCGGCAAGAAACGGGCTTACGCTGAGCGCATATTTGGTTCAGCGCACAACCGTCACGGAAATCCGAGCATGGTCGACCACCACGCGTGAAACGGAACCCACGAGCCATCGTCGTAGAAGTCCTTTGCCCTTGTGCCCAACCACAATGTGATCGACGCCCCGTTGTTCGGCCACAGCAAGCACAAGCTCAGCCGGATGTCCGAACAATATCTCGGTCTCTATAGGAACATCGGCCATAGCGGCCCGCTTTGCAAGCTGCGCCAGTAGCGTCTCGAAATGTTCACGTCCTGCCTCAATGAGAGCCTCCGTTTCCACATCAGCAGCTGGTTCGGGCGGTTGGACCACGGAAACCACACGAACCGTGCCCTTGAACGCACTCGCCAGTCTAAGCGCGACATCGAAAGCTTTTTCAGCAGGAGCCGAGCCATCGTAGGCAACCAATATGTGTTTGAACATCGCGCTCTCCTTTTATTTCATGGCAGCTCGCTTATGCTTGATGAACTTGGAGCGTCAACGGTGTGTACAGGCATCTTTGTGGGTAGCTTCGGTAGCAAATGCCGTGGCAGAAAGAAAGCATTCGCGACCATCGTTGGCACCACCGCACTACCGATGACCGCGGTGATGAGATAGGAATACTGCGCTTGGGTGATGAGGCCATGAGTGAGCCCGAACAAGGCCGAAATGCTGCCGAATGTCAGGCCGGTGGACATCAACAAGGTGGTATACGCTCCTTCGCGGCGTGGTTGCCTGAAGAGCTGCGTTGCCGGATAGACAGCGAGGATTTTAGTCACCATCTTCGCAGCGAGCAGCACAGCGAAGAAGCCAAAGCCTGCCACCAAAGCCGGCACTGATACGAATGAGCCGGCGCGAATGAAATAGAACGGCGTGAGAAAACCAAACGTGAGTGTCCGCAAGCGCCGAACCAGGGCGTGATCTTTTCCAACCGTACTGGCGAGAATCATGCCGACCACGTATGCGGGAAGCACGGCTTCGCTATCGGCCCACATAGCCAGCGCACCCAGGCCAAACAGAATCAGGAGCAAAAACTTCGTTTCCAGCTCGGACGGTCGGTTACCGAAGCGGCTGAAGAATCTTGGTGTCACCCAAGGGAGGACAACGAAAGCCAGTGCACTGACCGCTACAAAAATCAGCGTTTTGAACGTAAATGGGGCGAACATCAGCCCAAGGGCAAGCACAGTGGCGAGGTCATTTACGAAGCATGCCGCAAGCACCACTTTCCCGTAGTTGGTCTTGTTCAGACCCAGCTCCAGCATGACGGCATAGACCACGGCGACTGAAGTCGTCGATAGAGCGATACCTGTCAGCCAACTGGCGTTTCGGCTCCAGTGCAACAAGAAATACGCCACGGCGGTACATCCGAGAAAAGGAGCGATGAAGCCGACCATGCCGACCACACCAGCCTCTTTCCAATTCTTTTTGAGCACGTCCGGATCAAGCTCGACACCTGCCAGAAACGTTAGCAGTACGGCGCCGATACTGGACAGGAACTTGATCCATCCCTGATCTGTGCCAAGTACGCTGGCACCGATGGCAACCCCAATGATCAACTGCGCAACCGTGCCAACAACGATCTCTGACATGGCCGTTGCTACCCGAAACCAAATCGAGAGCAGCGTGGCGAGTAAAGCCAGGCCCAGCCATAGCGCAGCCAGTGCGTATACGTCAGTCATCGAACCACCTCCCGATATCGCCGCGGCATAGCCGGTCCCCTCGTCAGAACTGCCCTTCAAGCACTTCGAATTCCGCCTCCCATCTCGCGAAAGCGATAGGAAGTTTTTCCTTCTTGACCAAGCCAACCAGGGCATTCGCCTCCTCAGAGCTGACGATGAATTCCGTTACCACCGCCAGATCGCCGGCCAACTCGAAAAAGTGCTGTTCGTGGAGAATCCCGTGCCTGCCGTAGCCAGCAATGGCACGAAACGATGAGCCACCATGGATGCCCATCTTCTTCGCCTGTTCGAGCAGCCATTCGTAGAGAAGGATGTGACGGTGCTTGCGGTTCTCATGCACATAAAAGCGAAGCACGACAGCTTTCATAAGGCCTCCTTGAGTATCAGCAGCAAACGAACACAGAAGATGCCGACGATCGTCATCAAAAGGGATCCCGCAACATGTGAACTGATGGCGACAACGGCCCACAGAGATTCACCCCGCAGCAGCAGGGTCACGGTCTCAGCTGAAAAGGTTGAGAAGGTTGTCAGGCCTCCGAGAAATCCCGTTGTCAGCGTCAACCGCACGGCGAACGGAACAGAAGTGTTGATGGCCAGATATTCCATGGCAAACCCCATGAGCAGGCCACCCAACAGGTTCGCCGCCAATGTGCCAAGTGGCAAGGTAGGAAAGATGGGGTTGAGAGCGACGCCAAGTTGCCAGCGTAGGAGCGCACCCACGCCAGCGCCCGCTGCAATACCTGTCCACGCCCAAAAGAACATGACCTTCTCCTGCCGCATCGCTAACGGACACAACACGAGGATTGGGATCGCTGGGATAACGGCGAGCCTACCTCAAGCACCCGAGTCTTCGGTGCGTCCGGTAGGCATCATTAGCCGTAGTGGCGGTTTGGAACGACAGGAGGAATGCCATCTCCCGTGGCTGAACATATTCAAATGCGGCTCGGTCTGCAAGGTGTGCTGCACAAACCCTCGTGGCGGGCGCGGCACCTACCTGGAGTGTCGGCTTCGGGTTGAGGCCGTGTGAGCGCGCGAAGCTGTCTTCAAGCACGTTCATCCGACGCGAGTTCTGGACGACTTACCAAAGGCCAGAGCTTCAGAATCGAATCCACGCGCCCTGATTTGGGCAGTTCTTGATGAGCCTCAAACGCACATTCGCGTTTTTACACAGCCTCGGTCGGAATCGGACAATCGAAATCCAGCTCAGCCCCGACGCCCCGCCCTTCCATTCCACCAAAGCGAACAGACCAATCCTCCCAGGAAGAACATCCCGCCGCCCCTCGGCTAGTCCTGCTCGCCGATCGTTTGGGCGTATGTCTTTCCGTAAGGGTGGAAGAGTTCTTTCCGACCTTCCTGCCACGCCGCCTTGAGTTCGGGCGTCGTGATGTCCCAGTCCAGCCGACATTTCTTCGACACGGCGCGCATGTCCAGGCGCAGCTCTTCCACCGTCGGGCGGCCGAAGAACCAGTAGCCGTTGTAGATCTTGTAGATGACAAGACCTGGCTCGAGGACGATCGTGTGGGGGATCATCGGATTGTGGACAGCGTCGGTGTATTCGGCGATGTCCAAGTCCTTCTGTACGGTACGCCGCGGGTCCGACAAGAAGGGCCAATAGGCGCCCACTCCGCTGCGAAATTCATTGGTTTCGCTGATGCTATCGGTACTGATCGTGACCAGTCGGCAATAGCCGACCTCGAGTTCGCGATGCAATTGAACGAGCCCTTCGTGCTGCCGACGGTCCTTGGGGCAGAATCCGCCGCGACTCAGGACCAGAACCATCGGCTGCTGTGCTTGCAGGTCGGAGAGCTTTCGGTGTTTGCCAGTGTGGTCGGACAGCTTATAGTCGGGGAAGGTAGCCCCGGGAGTCATGTCGGCTCGCATAAGAAGGTCTCCTCCGCGATGGTTCTGGGACCGGCTACCCGTCAATCATAGCGCTCTGCGGAGCATGCCATTCGTGCGCCTTATTGCAACGTGTCGAATCATCGGTACCAACGTGCAATATCTTTCCGCTCACGCGAATGTTCTCATCTCTTGATGAAGTGGCAAGTCGGGTCGCATAGGCCCTGCCGAGTGCACGTCTCCACGCCGTAGTGTGGCCCATCGCTTGAGTGGTCTGCGACATGACCCGAAGCAACATCGCGGCGAATGGCCCTCCAGCGGGCGCTGGCGCGGCGGCTGACTAGTAGAGACTGGCACGCTCGGCGCATGTTCTTCACGAGTGAAACCGCCCTACTTGGCCACCCGTACAAAGACAGCAGTGCCATTGAAGTTAAGCAAGTGTGCATTTTCCCATGACTGGGAATGAGATTTCAGATTATTCCAGCTAATCAGGTCATGGCTGCGGGCGCACACTTCGGCGCAGATTTTCCCACTTCCATAGAGAGCTTCATGAAAAACTCACGCACCATCATCATCACTGGCGCCTCGCAAGGCATCGGCGCTGGCCTCGTCTCCCGATTCCTCGATCGCGGCTACAACGTTGTAGCTACCTCGCGAAACGTCAGCCAGTCGAAGGAATTGCCCGTTTCTGACCACCTTGTTCGCGTCGACGGTGACGTTGCCGACCCCACCACGGCAAACGCCGTTGTCGAAGCGGCAGTGAAAGCCTTCGGCTCTGTCGACGCCCTTGTGAACAATGCAGGCATCTTTATCGGCAAGCCGTTTGTCGACTTTCCCATCGAGGACTATCGCAAGCTGCAGTCGATCAATGTCGACGGCTTTCTGTTCATGACGCAACGCGTGGTGCGGCAGATGCTTGCCCAAGGCACGGGTGGAAGCATTGTCAGTATCACGTCGCCGCTTACGCAGAGCCCGATCGCCGGAGCCATGTCCACCGTTGCCATGATCACCAAGGGTGGCATCGAGGCCGGCTCGCGCAACCTGGCGATGGAATACGCGACCCAAGGCATTCGCGTGAACATGGTGGCTCCGGGCATCGTCGACACGCCGATGCACAGGGATAGCCCCAAAGATGTCATTGCGACGATGTCGCCTATTCAGGGTATCTCAAGCGTCGATGAAATCGTCGACGCCGTCGTCTTCGTCACCGAAGCACCGCGCGTGACTGGTGAAACGGTGCGCGTGGACGGTGGCGGCCATCTGGGGAAATGGTGATGAGTGCCCAAAACGTAACGAGCGTGGAGCAACTGATTTCGCTCGAGGCCATCAGGAATCTGCGTGTCCTCTACTGCCATCATTTAGACAGTGGCCGAATCGACTCCCTTACCAAACTCTTCACTGAAGATAGCGTTTTCCAGGTGGATCGAGGCCTCTGGAGAGGTCGCGAAGAGATCCACGCCGGCCTGTCTGCAGCTTTCGCAGAGTATGACGTCGAACAGCGAGGCACTTACCCATTCGCTCACCTGGTTTCCAACCAATGGGTTGAACTACTGGACGAAAACCGGGCGGAGGGTCGCTGCCACATGCAGTTTTTGTTGACCGAACGATCCGCTGGGATAGACCCACTGGTACTGATGGGCATCTATGCCGACGAGTACCGCCGGGTCGATGGTCAATGGCTGATCAGTCGCACACGGCTGGACGTCATCTGGCCAAAGCCCGACGTCGCGGGTGGTGAACCCGGCAACGGACTCGCGCTGCCGTCCTGATCCCCGCCGCATCCTGCTTATCGTGCAAGTGCAAGAAGGAGGAAGCCCTACGGGGCTTCTTCGCTTCCTCCGTTGCGGCGCACGTCAAATCTTGACGCGAAATTCGCGCCCGCTGCCGTTACCTCATTGGATGGGATAGTGTGAAATCGCACTCCAGCCAGGAAACCATGCCCGCGTGCTTGATCTCAACGACATCGCCGTCTTTGTACGGGTAGCCCGGCTAGGAAGCTTCAGTCGCGCCGCGCACGCGCTTGGCATGCCGGTATCCACCGTCAGCCGCCGGATCAGGGTGCTGGAGGGCGAGCTTGGGGTGACGTTGCTGCAGCGGACCACCCGCAAGCTGAGTCTCACAGAGCAGGGTCGCGCTTATCTGGATCAATGCGGCGAGCCGCTCGCGCGGTTATGTGCTGCCGAGAGCGTCTTGACGCAGACACAAAAGCAGCCCGAGGGACTCCTGCGAATTTCAGTACCCGTAGTGTTCGGCAAGGGAGCCTTCCACGACTTTCTGTCCGACTTCATGAAAACCTATCCGCTGATCAAAGTGGATCTGTTTATTACCAATGTGTTTCTCGACCTCATTACCGAGAACATCGATGTGGCGATCCGCTTCGGTGAATTGCGCGACTCCACACTCGTTGCCCAACGCATCGGCAAGAGCGTTCGTTATCTCGTGGCGACGCCATCGTACCTGGTGGATCGTGCGCCACTGGAAAAGCCCGAGGATCTCATCGAGCACGAGTGCGTCATGCTGCACGCGCGCAACAATGAGGCTGAATGGCATCTGGTCAAAGGTCGCAGGCATGCCAAAGTGCATGTGCACGGGCCATTTTCAGGCCGCGATTTCGAGAGTGTCAGCGCGTTCGTCTATCGCGGTCACGGCGTGGGGTTGATGCCATCAGTGTATTGCAACGAAAAGATCGCCAACGGCGATCTCGTGCGCTTATTGCCCGATTGGTCCTCGCCAGAGATCCTGATTCATGCGGTCTATCCCACGCGGCGATATATGCCGTCACGGCTGTACGTATTTCTGGATGCCTTACGCGCCTGGTCAGCGCGATATTTCACTTCCTGAAACAGCTGCCACAAGAGATATCGTTCGACAGTGCGCGCCAATCATGATTGCCGAAAGTCTCGGCTTGAGATCGGATGAAGACGCTAGCGCGTGGATATGTAGAAGAGGTGCCTTCCCCTTGTTGCACGCGGGAAGGTCCGGATCGGAAACAGACGTTCAATCGGTGCAACACCGTAGACCACCAAACGTCAACCTTTCATCACGAACACTCCCACTCGGCTGAGCTTCCTCTTGCTGGTGACCTCGGTCTGATACAAGCCGACCATCTGCGCCTTCCAGGAATGCTTTGATGATGTGCGACAACCTCATCGTGGCCGGATCATTTCAAGAGCGTCGGATCAGGAAAACAAGCCCGCTGCCTGGAATGAATTAATCGTTTGATCGAACACCGCAACGTCACCGCGACCTCGCGCAACCAGTTGTGCACCTTCGATCGCTGCGAAAATTGCCAGAGCGCGCGGCTCGACTTCGCTTTGTTTGAGGTCTGGATTGTTTAGTACAAGAACCTCGGTGAGCCAACGCACATTGGCATCGGTAAAGCGATCCACCTCAAGTCGCACTTCAGCGGGCAGGTCTTCCCTTTCCGCCGCCATGATTCCGCACAGACACATCCTGTTGTCGTTTTCCAGCGCCGCCCGAAAAATATTCGTATAGCTGTTGATACATGACCGTCTATCCAGAGACGCTGCAAGAACCCCATCCAGATAAGCCACACCTTCTTCGGTGTAGCGACGCGCCAGTGCAGCGCCTAAATCGCCTTTCGTGGGAAAGTGGTAGTGAATGCTGGCGCTCTTGATACCGACGTCCTTGGCGAGCTCTCGAAAGCTCAAGGCGTTGTAACCGCGTGCCTGCACCATCGCCCTGGCGGCGGTCATGATCATTTCTTTTGTGTCTGTGGCCATGGCGCATTGTAGTGCGCAATTCTATCTACCGATAGATAGTTCTTGACAGGGCGCCCCAAGAGGCCCACTGTGTGCCTCCGTCTATCTATCGATAGATAGTCACTAAAGGCATCCATGATGAAGATTTACGACCGCTCCGGTTTTCCCAACCCAGCTCGCATCCGCATTGTTCTGGCCGAGAAGGGAATCGACGCTCAGATCCAGTTTGTTCCCATCGATCTCATTGGCGCGGAGCACAAGCAAGCAGCATTTCTTGCAATCAACCCGGCAGGTACGTTGCCTGTACTCCAGCTCGATGACGGCACCTTTTTGTCAGAGAGCACCGCGATCACCGAGTACCTGGACAACCTTGACGGCAATCCGACGCTTACCGGTAAGACCGCATTGGAAAAGGGTCTTATCCACATGATGCAGAAGCGGGCCGAGTCGGAGCTTCTAGATCCGGTGGGTCTGTATTTCCACCACGCGACGCCTGGGCTGGGCGATCTCCTGCGTGTCTACAAGAGCCCCGAATGGACCGGCAGGAAAGACTGGGGCGAACGATCGGGAGCCAAAGCCATCCAGGGAATGATTTATTTCAACGAGGTTTTGAAAAACCAGTCGTTTGTCGCTGGCGACAAATTCTCCATGGCGGACATCACGGTCTTTGCCGGACTGATGTTTGCTGACGCTGCCGGTCTGAAGATTCCGGGCGACCTTGCAGCCCTCGCGGCGTGGCGAGCCGAGGTGGCGGAACTGCCAAGCGTCAAGAACCGCAGTGGCCAGACGTTTGAGGCCGAAGATCTACGCCGCCTCGGTTTTTAACTGACGCGAACGCCACATTGCGCGTTCCCCAGGGAAAGCTCTCTGGGGAACGGCAAGCGCAAGCGACCCACCCAGTCCCAGCCAATCGCCGAGACGGCTTGGAACCACGGGTGACGAAACCCCGCATCGGTGACCAGAACGGGCCGCACGGTGGTGGGGATGAGCGTGCGCAAACGCGTCAGGAAGCGTTTCTCGGCCTTCGGCGTGCCCTGCTGCTTCCCCGGAAAGACCATGTCCAGCACCGGTAGAGTTCGTCCACCGATGGGTACGCGCGGATCGTGGTCATCGAGGGTGAGTGGCACTTCATTAAGCACGGTGTCTCCGTTCCATCGTTGGAGAGTGCCGTGGGCGGGCGTAGTTGATGTCCTTCTGCCAGTCCGCCCGGTGTTGACGTCAGTACGGAATGCCGACAGCCGCTCGTGGGGCGCCGTCACGTCCATCTCCTTGGTCGGCACCACAGAGCCCAACCCGACCTGTTCTGGATCAGCGGACAAAGTGGTTGCCCGCTCTCGATCATCGATCAGAAGTGTGCGCTACCTCGTTATGCACGCTGTGCCGCGGCGTGACGAGGGACCGCGCTGACTCATAGGAAATCTCTGCGTAGCCGTACTCATTGCCTCATTAAGCAACCAACTTTTCGACGGAAGGCGAAGGGCCGGTGAGATCGGCATCGACTAAGCCCAGGCGGAATAGCTTGTTGCTCGTCTTCCAGAACACCAGTTCGCGGTCAGCCGGGTTTGGAAGCACTTCCTCGACAATCCGAACATGCTCTTCGATCCCGTAAGGCACCGGACCAAAGTCGGAGCCGAACACCACTCGGTCTACACCGCACATCTCAATCGCAGCTCGCAGCCCAATGGAGCTGAACCCCATGCAGTCAACCAGGATGTTGGTCTTGAAGTATTCGGATGGCGACCGCTTGTTCGTGTAAGGCTTGCCGGCCGGCGGGTTCTTGATCCCGTTGTAGTTGAGGTGCCAACAGAATTCGAGGCGTCCAAGGATCGACGCGAGTCCGCCGCCCATATGGACGATCAGCACCTGCAGCTTCGGGTAGCGATCGAACACGCCAGAGGCGATCATCCGCGCACCGTTGACGGTCGAGTCGAAGGGGCGGCCAACCGCCTCGTTGAGACGATATTGCATGAGCGACTCGTGCCCGATCGACTGCATCGGCGGATGGATGTGCACCACGATGTCATTGGCTTCCGCAAGCTCCCATAGCCATTCCGCCTTGGGGCTGTCGAGGAAGACGCGATCTGCGCCGTCGCCGTAGCTGGACGCCACCGCAATTGCCTTGGCGCCGCCCTGGTGGATCATCTCCTCAACAATGGGCCGACAGGCCTCTTCGAGTGCGTTTGCGTTAGCCGCCGGTACGAATTCGCCCGGATAGCGATTCATGATTTCCACGTATTCGTCGTTGAAGAACTTGAGACCATCAACTGTGCTGGCTTGGAGCAGATCCCGCGCAAGCCACTCCACCTCGCCGCCATTGGTCATGAGGCTGAGGGTGATTCCGCCCGCGCGCTGCTTGGGCATGGCGTAGTCCAGATCGAAAACCTCGCGGTAGGCCATCAAGTCCAGAGCGTTGGTCTGCGGGAATCCTAGTTTTGGGTCGAGCAGGCCTCGCTCCTGAATTTTGGATAGCATTTTCGTTCCCCACGGGTGCCGGTGGGTATCGACGATGGCTCGGTGCTTCGTTACGTTCGGCAGTGTCATGACAGTCTCCTAAACAGTTGGCTTGCGATCGACACCGACTCTAGGACGACCGAACAGCTCTCTCAGTGCGATAGCGCACTGACGGCTATGATCAATCGTCTTATTGTTTTGCGCGTGAGGGAAACTACGTGCCTTGGCTGGTACTTGTGCCACTGCGCCACGTCCGTTCCTACGCGAAGCTTCCACCTGAACACATGTCGACGAATCGACGATCGACGCAGTAGGGTAATGCGGATTTCCTTTTGAACGGTCTCGCAACCCGTTAGGGATGCGGGACGAAAAATAGAGAGATCGATGAAGTTCGCACCAGTTGCGCTATCGCTGCTGGCGGCAACATTTACTGTCGCGCTGCATGCACAGACGGCTCCTGACAATGGCTCGGGTGACGACACTGCTGACCTGGCGAAAAAGTTATCGAACCCGATCGCGTCCCTGATCAGCGTACCTCTGCAATTTGACTATGACAGTCAGATCGGACCAGACGAACGCGGCCACCGGCTGACGATGAATCTGCAACCGGTCGTGCCTATCTCGATCGGCGAGAACTGGAACATGATCTCGCGCACCATCCTCCCGGTGACAAGTCAGTCCAATATCTTCCCTGGTGCAGGGAGTCAATCGGGCATTGGGGACATAACCCAGGGTTCTACCCCGTTAACGCGGACACTTCCAAGAAGGCCGATGATCGGCAAAAAGGAGTGTCATGTCCAAGCGAAGAAAGTTCAGCGACGAGTTCAAACGTGAGGCCGTGGGCCTGACCCACCAGCC
>Ga0302220_10000134_pt1 | contig 66110 bp, 55 predicted proteins | sample II_Palsa_E1_3_FD_194572 | JGI IMG/M metagenome (GOLD analysis project Ga0302220, IMG submission 194572) | Peat permafrost microbial communities from Stordalen Mire near Abisko, Sweden - II_Palsa_E1_3 | ecosystem: Environmental > Terrestrial > Soil > Palsa > Peat permafrost | place: Sweden...
TTGTCACGTCGGATGGTCCCGAAGTGTTCGCGAGTGCCGTGTGCGCCGAGGGCGGCGAACTTTGGTTTTATGATTGGCTTCAACAGCCAGTAGCAACAACCGATACCGTTGCATTTCGTCAGAGCATGCAGTCGTGTTCTGCTGAGCCTCGCAAGAAGTACAAGATGCGCAAAGATGATTCAACGGGTGCCGGGTAAGTGCCCTAACAAATCGTTCAAGGCGGACGGCTTCGCCGCCGCTTAACTCAAGCGTTAGACTCAACCATGCAAATCGCCCCATCTCAACGAACTGCGACGTACGCTGGTGCTTGGTCAGCGCTAGGTGCTGTTCCTTGGGATCGATGGATGAGTCACCAAAAACATAGTCATGAGCTTCTAACCACCAACCTGATCTCGCTATCGGTTTTCGTAGTTTTTCTTTTCGTGCCCGCATTTCTTTTCGTCATTGGCACGAATACCGGCGTATACAGTCGTCTTTGGTTTCTTGACCCAAAGCAGCGTGCGGCTTATTGGGTAATCTCAAAACGTATGTTTTGCTGGCTCTTAGGCGCAGGGGTATTTGGCGCCATCTGGTCGCTTACCTTGTGGGCTGCACTCGGCACATAGATGGCCGGCAAGGCTTAAGCTGCTGTCTAACAATTCGTTCAAGGCGGACGGCTCCGCCGCCGCTTAAATCCAGCGTTAGACCGCAAGACACTTCAAAGGAACTGAGAGATATGAGGCGTACGATCTTCGCTGTTGTCGTTCTTGGGCTCATGGTGTTAGCAGCGCCGCTGTTTGGGCAGAGCGTTCCACAGCCTGCCGTCTCCGCACAGCTCCCTAACGTCGCGCTACCCCATGATTTGGATCGAGTACTTCGTGACTATGAGCGCGCATGGCGCGCGGGCGATGGGGCTGCTCTCGCTTCACTTTTTGCAGAGGATGGGTTCGTTCTGCAAAGCAAACATCCGCCAATTCGCGGACGGCCGGCGATCCAGGCAGCTTATGGAAGACAAGGAGGTGCGGCTTTACGGCTAAGCGCGCTTTCCTACGCAACTAATGGCACGATCGGCTACATCATCGGTACGTATGGTTTTGGCAATGAACCAAGCGAGGCGGGAAAGTTCACTCTCATCTTGCGTCGCGCGCCCGGCGAGCCGTGGCTGATCTTTTCGGACATGGATAACTTGAGCGTGTCGCCTCAGCCCGTAAGCGCACTGAACACGCCTTCGCCAGCCGAGCCTCCGCTGGCAGGGCACTGATTGCGTCTCGCTCCAGCAGATCAAATGCCGCGATAATTAAGTTTGAGCAACGCTCCCGCGCTGCGCGATACGGAGCCTAAAGCTGAACGATGTCGAATTTGGTCGTCAATCTTCGCGCGATATGGGGTGATACCTTGTTAGTACTAGAGGACTGCCTGCGACTCTTTTCGGTCATTGGAGAACGACAAGATTGGACATTCGAGAACGACACAGTGCTTGCTATTCTCGTGTTGGCAACAAAACGACTGCGACACGCACCTGTGCGCGTCTACAAAATTAACGGCGCCCCTTATTTAGCCGCTGCGACGCATTGCTCCGCGAAACCCTTTATGGGACTTTTCTGTCGCGCTGCTTTTCCACACCAATACAAGGCTGCAGCTTTGTCTATGGGCAAGCCGGATGATGCCCATTCGTAAGACTGGCCTAACGTCAGTTGCGCAGAAACGCTGCCTTGCTCGGCCTCCTTCCGCAGTTGCTCTACCTCTTTCCGATACCAATATGCGGCTTGTGCGGAATCCTGCTGAACTCCGATGCCAAACTGATAATCGATGCCAAGTCGGCCTTCGGCAAGCGTATCTCCCATCTCTGCCGCTCTTCGATGCCATGCGGCTGCTCGCTCGGGATTTTTGGGGGCGCCGAATAGACCATTTCGATAAAGTTCTCCTATCTGAGCCGCGCAGTTTGCATTTCCGTGATCGACGGCTTTTTCCATCAGCGCCAAACCCTGTGAAACGTCATGAGACAGGCCGCCGTATCCTTGTACGTACCTTTCTCCGACGAGGCATTCGCCTTCGGCGTCACCTTGATCCGCAGCTTTCTGAAACCATACAGTGGCTTGTGCCGGATCCTTAGCGACGCCAAATCCGCCGTCATAGATTTTACCCATACCAATTTCCGCTTTTGAGCTTCCTTGTTGAGCAAGAGGCTGCCAAAGTGCGGTTGCGGTCGCGTAGTCCATCCTCTGCAACGCCGCTGCCGCATCTTCAAGGTCATCTGCGGCGGCGATATTGCTCACGCCCAAGATCACTACGCTTAGTGCGGCTGCACACGCGCTCACCCAAAAACTTTCAAGGCGTTTCGAAACGGGATGGGTCATGGCTACTTCGACGTGTCAGGAAACAGATAAATGGCAAAGAAGGCGGCCACCGATTATCAACGATTTGGACTTCAATGTTGACTGACAGCTCCTGGCCGCTCGGCCACCCTTTGTTAACGGCCCTCGCCCAACTATCGCTGTGAAGCCCGTTTCGGTCCTCGCGAACTACCGATTTCCTGCGGACATCTTAAGCGGCTGACCGTCTCTTCTTGGCCGGTCAGCGACGTTGGCCGACAGATGGCTGATATCGACACAATCCGGACCTTCAGACTTTCTGATATCCCCCGCATCATGGAAAGTTGATGCTATCGGCGTTGTTGGCTAAAAACCGAACATTTTTTGCTGCCCATTCCAACCGGATGTTTTCAAAAATTGCTCCCAGCTAAGGCCGCCTTTATCGATACGCCGGCTCCATTCAAGGTCGCGATCCTTGCGGAAATACCCGTACTGCACGGCAAATTCGGCCATCCCCGTGACCTCGCGCGCAAGCTCATGGTTGGCCCGAAATTCGGGAAAATGGTGAAGTAATTCCTCCAATTTGTATGCCGAGACGTAAGCTGCTTTCTGCCCGGTAACACGCGTAAACGTCTCAACCATTTCGGCTGGAGAGATTTCATCGCCGATGACCGGTAACGTCTGGCCAGCGTAAGTATCTAGGTGATCAAAGATCTCCAGGACCGCCGGCCCCGTTGCACTCAGCGGATCAACGAACGGTGCGCGGAAGTGCTCGGGCAAGTAGACAGGAAACACCAAGGTGTCCCTATCCATGCGCGGTGGGTAGTATTCGAGAAGATTGGTGTAGAAAAACGAAAGTTCAATAAAAGAGCTGAGGATCGGTAGCCCGCGAATGTATGCCTCGACACGACTTTTATCGGTGAAGTGCGGTGCGAATTTCGTCCCTTCCGTGATCTTGTCAACATTCTCCAAGGTGCTGAAAACCACATGTTGAACGCCGGCATCCACGGCGGCATCTGCCAGCTCTTTGCCAATGTCGAATTCGTGGGTTGCCGGTGGCGCAATGCCCGGTGTCATGAGGAATGCACCGTAAGCGCCCTGGAAAGCTTCGACGAATTCTTCTTTGTGGCCGGTCGCGAGCGGGACGCTGACCAGTTCAGCCCCCTGATCCGCCAACTTGCGTGCCTCGGGTGAATCGACCCGCCCCGTGAGTGCGCGGACGCGGTAACGCCCGCTCCGCAACAGCGATTCCGCCACGCTGCGGCCCTGCTTGCTCAAGCTGCCTACGATGGCGACGATGGGTTTGCTTTCAGATGACATGCCTATCTCCTTATGCGCGTCGAACTCGGCCGGTATGGACGAAAGCCCCGCGCCTTCCAAAAATGGCAGGCGGCATGCAATCTGTGAAATCGATTGATTTTTTGCTTACAATCCATGCTGTGGATACCAATCGCATAGACTTGAATCTGCTTGTCAGCCTTGAGGCTCTTCTGTCCACGCGCAATGTTACGAAAGCGGCTGCGCGACTTCACTTGAGCCAACCAGCACTGAGTGCGCAGCTGAACCGCCTTCGAGAACTATTCGACGATCCACTGCTTATCCCTGCACATCGTGGAATGACACCTACAGCTAAGGCACTCGATCTGATCGGCCCGTTGCGCACCGCGTTGGACCAATTACGTAGCACGCTCCACAGCCTTGATAACTTCTTACCATCGACTGCCGAGCTGACTTACTCGATTGCGTGCACGGATTACATCGAAGCGGCGGTCGTTTTGCCTCTAATAGTGGCGCTGCGTGAGAAGGCTCCAGCCGTACGGATTGCCGTGCATCGCCTGGATCCGGGAAGACTGAGCCGCCAGCTCGCGGATGGCGATGTCGATTTGGCCATTGCTACTCCGGATGACAGCGTGCCGCACTTGCGCACCAAGCATCTGTTCGAAGAGACCTACGTTCTTATCGCACGACGAGGCCATCCGCACGTCGAAGATGGACTTTCAGCCGAAGTGTTCGCGAGTTTAGAGCAGTTGGTGGTCTCGCCAGCAGGCGGAGGCTTCTCAACCCCAGTCGACATCACGTTGCGGGCACTTGGTCGTCAACGCACCGTGGTAGCGTCGGTCGCGTCGTTCCTTGTCGTCCCGGAAATTGTCTCAGTCAGCGATCTTGTTGCATTGGTACCGAGACGCTTGCTGCACAGCCGACTTCCCGCACTTGAGGTGATCGATGTTCCTTGGCTCTCGGAACGCTTTCAGGTCGAGCTTGTATGGCACGAACGGACCCAAGGACATCTAGGCCAGCGCTGGATTCGCGAGCTGATATGCGAGCTGATGGCCCAGTGACTGCTGCGTCTTACGCAAAGAAAGAAAAACGGTGCGTGAAACGAAAAGCAATTGCTCAGATGAGGCGGTCGCATTACAGATTGGTGGGCCTACTTCTTCGGCCAATGTCGGCTTCTGGCCGAAAGTAGCCGAGCGCAGAACCGTGAGCGAACGGCGGCGAGTCTATGTCGATCGCGCCATGGATGCTTTGAACGCTGCTAACGTCGCATCGTATCCCCACCGAAATCGGCTGAAGGTGTGTCCGTTGGAGTAGTGACGCCCTCCCCATTGGGCCGCACTCCAGTCCGACTCAACGAGATCAGAAAAGCCAAAGACAAACTCCAACGCATCCGTCATGAAAACCAGGAACGGCTCTGCGCGTTCAAACTTGAACGTGTCCGATGGACCATGCACGAAGTGATTCCTGCATTTGACCGCTTGCTTGAGCACATAGTCGAGTTCTGGAAACACACCAGGAATGTCCTTGCCGGCGATCGCCCACCGATGGAGCACCTTCTTCGGTAGTGACGGCTTTCCGATTCGCTTGACGGCAGCAAGGACACTATTCCTGTCCTGACTCTGCGGAAGTGCGTCCAAGGTCTTCACTGCGCCCGCCTGGAACTCAGCGAGATCGTCACTCAATGCCAAAACGGGAGGCCACGTGTCGGGCGGAAGTAAGTCAAACATGTTCGCGGCAGCCACCAACCGGTCAACGCTGTAGGTGTCCGCTTTTTCCATGCAACTGAGATGCCTGGTCCGGACAATTTTCATCTTGTCGTCGCGGTCAATCCAGTTCTTCAGAGCCCTCATGAATTCGTCGGGCCGCCCAACAGGATCAAACGGCCGGCTCATCCGATCGGGTTGGTGATGGTCGCCATGCGGACCTTTCGGAGCGAAGCTCCAATGCACCCGTAGGGGTTTCAGTTTGGTGCGGTCGGATATGGTAGTGATCCGTATGGATTGGATTTTTTGTGGGCGACCTGCAGCCACTGAAAAGAAACGTCGCAGCATGACGACGCGGTCGATGGCCTCAAAGAAACTGATGGGCTGGTGAGGCTTGATGTAGGTGCGCCGATCATTCTTGACATGAATACCATCAGAGCAACCGAACCTCATGCGGCGCTGATATCTCACGACCAGGTTGCCGATCGCGGTATCCAGATCCATCGCGACTGATTTTCCGGTGAAGTAATGAACTTCTGGATCGTCGCCAACTTCGATCACACGATTCCTTCTTTTCTCGGTCAACACGACATCCATGATCGGCGCCGCATCCCCCACGAACCCAAAGGCATCGGGGTCGTAGAAAAGCATGTTCAGATCACTAACCGAGAAGGATAAAGTTTCGATGACAGGCGCATCGGGATCCAGATGTTCTACACCCGCCACAACAAAATGGGGAAAGAGCTCCGTGTAGTGGTAATAGGCCCTCTCCTGTGAGGTGCTGCCCTGACCCGAATGAATACAATCCACACAGGTGATCTGATGCCCGTCAACGGTGGAACCACGGATGTGCCGCTCAGAACCTTTCAGGTTGATCTCCGACCCATCTCGCAGCGTCAGCATGCTCCTGCGCCCTTGGATCAGCAGTTCGCCAAACACTTGTCGTTGATCGGAGACGAGGAACGGACCATAGAGAGAGGATCTGTTCTTGTTTGTAGTGGCCATCTGAGCCTCAGGTCTAAACCCGATATGGAATGGGGCGCCTGAACTGGATTGCCGCCAGTCTTGCGAACAGCGAGTTTAGGTGATCGCGACCATTGTCAGCCCGCCAACGACTAACCTTACTTACTCAGCCCGAACCCACCACGTCACAGCAACCCACCGACGACCGCTTTTGGCCGGTCAGCGACGTTGGCCGACAGATGGCTGATATCGACCCGAAGCAGTCGGTGAGCTAGACAGGCTTCCTTTTAATAGCGGTCATTCACTCGAGCGCGTAGGCGGGCGTAGGACTTAAGCTAGATCCACGCCAAATTCGGATTGTTGACTTTTTTGACCTAGGAAATGCACTGCCATTCCAATTTCCGATGTTGAGCGCCGACAATGGTCGGTAGGGAGCCTCGAAAAACACGCTTCGTACCCTACCAATCCACAATCGGCTAGTCTGAAGTCAGAGTGCTATCGGCTCAATTTCTGGGGGGAGATAGTCGATGGGTGGTAAACGATCCGGCTTCACAGCAGCAGAAGAACTCGCCTTCACTACGGAGGTCGATGGTCAGTGCCCAAAGTGTGGAAATCTGCTGTTTTTTGCTAAGCGAGGGAAGAAGCTAAAACGGTACGAGATTGCCCACATTTACCCCCTCAATGCAAAGCCGGAAGAGGTTCTCGAGCTCAAGAGCGAAGAGCGCCTCAGCGCTGACCTGAATGCCTTCGAGAACCTTATTGCGCTATGCGTTGGGTGCCACACCGAGCTCGACAAGTTGCGAACCGCCGAAGAATATCGTGACTTGGTGGTGTTAAAGAAAGCCCTCCTCCAGCGGGCCGAGCAGCAGGAGATTCAAAGGCAATATCACCTGCAAGAAGACATCCGACATGTGATAAATGGCCTAGACGTGGTCGCGGTTCCGCTAGCGGGCGTTGATCTCAACTACGACCCGAAAAAAGTCGACGATAAACTTGATACGACTATGCCGCTTCCCACCAAGAACAAGATCAAGCACAACGTCTCGGACTACTACCAGTACGTCCAGATGAGATTCGCAGAACTAGAACGCGAAAGCCCAAATGTGTCCGAATTAATCTCTCTTCAGGTGAAGGCGTTCTATGTTCAGCAGAAGGCTCTGGAGCTGTCGCAGCATGTGATATTTACAAATGTTGTTAATTGGTTCGTCGCGAAGACCAAGCCCAAGACGGTGGAGGCGGCGGAGATAGTGGCGTCGTATTTCGTGCAGAGCTGTGAGGTTTTCGAATGATCACGCCAAATAAGGTAGTGCCTTTGGCTAAATCGGCGCTGGGGTTGACGCGGATTCTGCTCGATGAGGCGCCGACCTCTAAGTCAATTTCAGAACTCCAAGAGCGCACATCCAAGCACTTCGAAAGCATTGATCAATTCATCTTGACGGTTGACCTGCTTTTCGTTTTGGGACGTATCGGCGTAGATTTTGAAACGGGGATGATCTCAAATGTTGATTGAGATTCGAGCAGACGTATTCCGCAAGGGGCCGGTAAAGTTTCAGGAGGGACTCAACGTCGTTCTTGGCGACGAAAATGCGACCAACTCGATCGGCAAGTCAAGCCTCCTGATGATCATTGATTTCGCGTTCGGTGGTGGCTCGCTACTTGAGTACAACAAGGACTTGGTGGACGAACTCGGCCATCACTACTATTTTTTTACTTTTGTTTTTGGGGGAGATACTTGCCGATTTAGGCGCGGAACCAATGATCCCGAATTGGTATATCGATGCTCGGAGGATTTCATTCTCGAGGGTCCGATGGCGATAGAGAACTATCGGGCATTTCTGATGGCAGGGTATTCCATCGGCTTGGAAGACATTTCCTTTCGCTCACTGGTTGGGCTTTACATGCGCGTTTGGGGAAAGGAAAACCATGATGTCCATCGACCACTGCATATTGTAAAGAACCAGTCCGCGTCGGAGTGCGTCAATAATCTAATAAAGACGTTTGGTAGCTATGGGGAGATTCGAACGCTGACTGCAGAGCTGGCCAAAAAGGAGGATGAGCGCAATTCCCTTCAGAAGGCCTTCAGAAATCGTATAGTCACGAAGATCGGCAAGAAGGAGCGTAAGGAGAACGCCGAGCGAATCGATCAGATGGGACGGGAGATTGAAGAAATCAAGGTCAGTTTGGCGAAGTTTGCCACGAATATTGGCGAGCTTGTAAATCGCGAAGTCCTTGAGTTAAAGGTTCAAAAAGATAGGTTGCTCGCAAGCAAGCTGCTCGTCGAAAGCAAGCTAGTTCGCATCCGGGCCAACTTGCAAAACAACAGACATATAAGTAGCAAGCATTTCGAAGGGCTGACAAACTTCTTCCCGGAGATCAATGTTGAGCGCTTGGAAGAAGTCGAGGATTTTCACAACAAGCTAGTTGGGCTACTTCGGTCTGAACTGAAGGCCTCGGAAGGTGAACTGCAGGCGCAACTTGATCGCCTCGCGGCTGAACTTTCAGAAATTGATTTGCGCCTCGGGCAGATTCTGAAAACTGTTGACCAGCCCGCAGTTGTTGTCGACCGTGTCTATGCCCTCGCAAACAGCCTGAGCGTCGCGAAAACTGAAAACCATCTTTTCGACACCGCGGAAAAATTCAAAGAAGATGTGAAGGCACTCAAAGACCATCTGACCTTGAGAAAGGAAAAGATTCTAGAATTAGTGCAGCGGCAAGTTAACGATGAGTTGCATCGGATCGTGACCGTGGTTTATGGATCAGATCGCAAGAGCCCAACACTGGAACTTCGTGAGAATAGTTACTCATATGAAGTCTATGAGGACACGGGCACAGGCACCGCTTACGCGGCGCTGATTGCCTTTGATTTGGCGGTGTTTCTGCTAACCGCACTTCCTGCGATTGCTCACGACTCGTTTCTGTACAAGAACATCGAGAATGACTCAGTTACGCGTCTTTTCAAGCTTTACGCGACAACGACAAAGCAGTCGTTTGTGGCTATAGATGAGATTGAAAAATATGGAGTGGATATTATTCGGTTGCTCAAGGCTAAGTGTGTTCTCCAGCTGAGTGACGACGAGGTCCTATTTACCAAGGACTGGCGTAAGAGATAGCCATCATGCGACTGGCCAGTCGACGACGGAAGCAAAGCATAAATGGTCGCGGACCCAGCCCATCAGTGGCGACTTAGTCCTGCCCTGATAGCAAGAAGGCGGCGCCGTGGTAAACAGCTAATTCGGCCGGCAAAATTGAGGGTACCCTCGATCTGACTCAAAGGCAGTATCAAAGCCTGGCCTCTCGATGTACTTCCGAAATTTCTCAGCATGTATTGGGCTCACGGGGTCTGAATATCCGCTTTGCGGATACAGGCCGCTGATCAGCGCTACGGGCAGTTGTTGGTCGGATAACGGCAGGATAGAGACCGTGTTTTGTGTCGAATTTGACCCATATCGACGACTGCCACTATTCCAGGCGGTCAGAACCAGCGCCGTGTTTAATTGCTGACAGTGACCTCGTTCAGGCGTTAGCAGCAACTGCATTCTTCCCTGCTTTCCAACGGCTTGCGCAGACGCCCTCTGAAGAACGCACAAGAGCGCGCAGCTTCCTTCCATAACTTAGGTTTTACCAAAGCGCTGTACTCGCTGGGCGAATGAACTATCGCCACTAATGGTCGGCAATTAGTCCGCATATCATGCGCTGGCGCGTTAAAAAGTACCGGTATTCCTAAAAGAATCTTGCGGCATCCACGACGTCGCCGTCAGCCATGGCTCAGTGGGCAGTTACTGCATCTGGCACGTCACTTACGGGGCGAGACCCGCGAATGTGGCTGAATGAAGAACTGCCACATGACAAGTCAGTTCGCGGGGCAGCCCTAGCGGTGAATGTTCCCAAATGGCGTAACCAGTGCGCTCAGTTGCGTTGATTTTTCATCATCGGGTTTCTTAGGGCTGGCCTTTCCAAGGATACTCCCCAGGGTACGCCACGGCATGACCTCAACTATCGGTGCGGCAACCTTTTTCCGCTTGATCAGCCGCACGCCGCGTTTCTGCTTGTACATGCGCTTGCTGAAGTTGGGATTGTCACCGCGCGTCGTCAGGCGAACGAAGTGGTCGGCTGCCGTGAGAAGGCTCGCCGCGTCTGCAAACGCCTGACGACCTACCACATCGCCGTACTCGATAATTCCCAGACCACCGTAAGGAAAGCGCGGCGCATGACGGTTGCAGTTGTGAAAGCAACCATGGCGGTCGGTCACAATGTACTTCCAGTACTGGCCAAGGACGCGAGCGATCTCGAAGAGATGCTCCTGCGTCCGTTCGTTGAACAGGAGCAACAGGTGGTTGTTGTATCCCACGCCTTCTGATTCGTGGCCTAAGGCCCACGCAACGCCCACGCACTCCTTGCCCCACTCGTCCTGCACAAATTCCAACAAACGCTCGCGGTGCGCCTTCATTTGAGCAAACGTGAATGCTTTTGACGGGCGCTGGATTACAGCGTGATTAACGTTATAGGCAACTTCTAAGCCGACCACCAGCACGCTGCCATAGTCCTTCAGCGCCTTGTCTAGGAACGAAACCAACCCGGCCTGATTCTTTTGCGTCACGGCGACGTGGTCTTTCTGCAATTTGATGAATTGTGGGCTACGTGATTCGCGGCGCATATCGCCCACGAAGGTGTTCAGGCGCTGTACGCAACCCAAGCGCTCCTTTTCGGACATGCGATATCCCGGCAATTCACCGAGGTACATGTTGTGGAGCATCGCACTGAAGTCCTGACGCAGGCTATGGCGCTCAAACAATTCAAAGCGGGGACTAAACGTTGCCTTGGGGAAGCGCTCACGCTGGTTCAGAGTTACCCCAAGGGAAAGCAGAAGTTCGTTACCTGCATCCTTATCCGTCAGCGCGGCGCCTGCTGACATGGCGAATTGATTGGTCTGCAAGCCGACCAGCTTTTTCACCATGTTATCGATGGCCTGAACATCGCACGCGCTCTGCGCCATACCTTTTTCGCGCGAAGACATGTGGTTTGGATTGCGCAGGTACATCGCGGCGCCGAGGTTCAGCGGTTCTTGTTCGCCCTCATCTACGGCAATATCTACGTCAGTCGGTAACTTCATGGCTTGTTACTCTCTAGTCGCTGCCGCAGTGGTAGCGGCTTCATTGATGGATGTCCCTAGACGGATCGCCTGAATCGTTTACCTGTCGCCAGAAAAACCTGGTGACTAGAACGCCCGTCCTTGGCCCGGTTAAAAATGCCGTGCTATCACTCGCTGCCCAGCTCGCTTGAGCGAGGCAACGATCCCGGTTCGCCCGGTTCGCCGTTGAGGATCTCGTCGACCCACGACATGTCGTGTTCGGGTTTGCGAGGCGCGCCTCGCTTTTTACCCAACCCGTATTCAAGGCCGCGCCAAAGATTGCGGGTGTGTCCGGTCTTCAGCTTATGGTCGCCTTTGACCATGTAAATCAGCGCTTCGCGAAGACCCAACAGCATCTTCCAGTCACTGACGTGCAGCAGGCCCAATGCGTTGAACTCGTAGACGTTCTTACGGGTGTAGCAGTTGAAGTAGCTACCGAGCTTGTGGGGACCCGTGCAGTGCTCGACCCAGTAGTCACCTAGCATCTTGGTGAGCGAGCCCGCCTCGCGATGCTTATGGCCATCTACGATAACCATGACGTGGTAATGCACCCCGCGGCGAGAACCGTTCTCGCGTTTGGCGATCCAGCCCAGGACATCTTTAACGATGCGATCCTCGCGCAATGCGCGGAGAAACTTTTCAACGCCCCGGGCAGCGGCCAGCGTATCGGCCCATTGCTTATGTTCCGGCAAGTAGTAGATGTCCAGACGCACAATGAGGGGACGTGAGTGCACCGCAAAGATGGAACGCATGTAACCGCACACCGAGCGCAGGTTCTTCTTCTCGTTACGCTCATAACGACTGAGCAGCATTTTGAACTGCTTCGTACGACACGCGCGGCGTACGAAGCGGAACAGGCGATCCAATACGACGCGGGCCACGCGTTCGTTGACGTTAAGCTTGCTGCCCTCAGCGTAACGGTACAGCTTCAGCGCCGGTGCCCAGCGGCGAATCGCTCGCAGCAGCACGGCGATGTACGGGTGAAAGATATGCGTCGGGTAAACCTCATCCATGTACGGCAAACATTTGCCGCAAAGGTCCCACACCGCCGCGCCCAGCGCAGAAAGCTGGTAACCCGTACCGTAGATGGTATTGACCGTCTTAGTAGGACCCGCTTCCGAAGAACTGAGCCGCATCCCCGTCTTCTTCAGCTGACCGATCCAATCGCTAGTGGACATCGCTTCGGTGACGGCATACGAGCCGTCCTGTCGGTGTTCAACGCAGTCTGTCCAACGCTGATGGTAACGCTCTTGGAGCTGGATCTGAGTCTGGTATTTCTGCTTTTTATCATCCATTCGTCATCTCCTTTTAGACGTGGTCAGGCAATGCTTTGCCGGCCACTCATTGGTTGGCTGCGTTTGCTTGATTGAGTTAACGCCCTCCCGGGCATGTATCTGCTGCGCACTATGTTTTAGGCGGATGTATAACTAAGGCTATCCATGGCCGTTGGTCACAGCACTGCAACTAGTGCTGCTAATACTGGGTTAGCGATCTCGGTAGTTAGGATGTCTGTTACTAGGCACATAGACACAAACACATACACACAGAGATAGAACCGGAATTCCGCGGCGTGATATGTGCCAGAAATCGCGGCAACGTCCTGCTGAAGCGACCGCTAAATGGGGCGCATCCAAATTGTTGAGTCAGTGTTTCTCAGTCCTTGCCTTGAAGCGCAGATATCCATTCGTCAATCTGGTCTTCTGGCCAGCCAACGGCGCGTCCGCGACCGGTCTCGGATCTTGTCAACGGCCGACGTTTCGGAAACAGCGGATCGTATGAGCGATGCATGGGATTTTCGCGGTTATCGATAGTCGAACCGGACAATGCGGTTCTGGCTATGACCTCCGGCTTGCGTATCATTTTGGGTGGCTTTTTCATCGCCGAATCAGTCTTTGGAATTGGCGCTAGTGAATCCAAACTTCGGCTTACCGTCCAGCGGTCCAATCGGACACCTAGACGGGAAGTTTGAATCGAAACCGCACCACAGCGCGGTTTGCCCGCTGCTCTAGGTCCGATAATTCTTTCCCGGCGCCGGCTTCGCCTCGGTCAAGCTAATTTAACGATTCGCGCACTGAAATATGCTCCGTCGAGTTAGTACAAAAGCCTGGTTTCAATGAATAAAACACATCTGCGGAAAACTCTCGATTTGAACAACTTTTTTGAAATGGATTGCATTAATTTTGAGATACACACCACCCATGGAGAGCAACACGTAGCTCTCGCGTAAAGACTGGCGCCGTCAGTCGCGCACCGAGCCCATGGAGTCACCATGATATTCAACTACCCAGTCCTAGAAAGCCTCGTGGCGTTTGCCATCGTTTTCTTCGTTGGTTTCCTTTGCGGTAAAACGCATCGAGTCGCTGGAGAAGCACGACAATCATTAGGGGCTACAGCCCGATGACCACGTGTCCGAATTGCCACGCGGACGCGTTCGCAGCGCTTAAGCACCACGTCCAGAAAACGGCTACCGCCACCGGTGGTATCGCAGGCGTTATTCGCGGTGTGTCGTCCGCCTTATCAATATGTGAGGTAGCCGACGTGACTGTCGTAAACGGTCGTCGCCTGCACTTGATTGCCAACGCGATCATCGGCGGCCTTCGCGGCGGTGCGAGCGGCTGTGCTGCCGGATCCATCATCGGCGAAACGATAAAACAGTCCCTCACGGCCGCCTATCTCTGCAAGCAATGCGGTCACTCGTTCGACTAAAACTCGTCTACATCGCGCTGACCAAATGGCCAGCCTAACCGGGGCACCCGCCCTATACCTTGTTTCCCCTTGATTGCGCATAGAGCCTGGCTTCGGCCGGGCTCTATGCGTTTGTCCGTCCCTCAGGAGATCATCTATGCATTCCGTTCAAACTATGGCTTACGTCAACGCAGTCCCCTGGCACGGGCTGGGTCAATCGCTTGCACCCCATCAGCCGCTCGACGTCTGGGCCGAGCAAGCGGGCATGAACTGGACCATCGAAGCATCAGAAGTCTTATTCGACAGCGGCCTTGATGCCGACGTGAGCTCTACCTTCCCGGGCCAGAAGGTTCTTTATCGCTCTGATACCAAGGCACCCTTGGCGATCGTGTCCGATCGCTATCACGTGGTGCAGCCCGCTGAGATCCTGGAGTTCTACCGTGACCTCACGGAAATTGCGGGCTTTGAGTTAGAGACGGCCGGTGTTCTTAAGGAGGGGAAGAAGTTCTGGGCTCTGGCTAGGACCGGTCAGAGCGCCACGCTGAAAGGTCGTGATCAAGTCAACGGCTATCTACTGCTCGCCACGGCGTGTGACGGCTCGCTTGCCACCACGGCCCAATTCACGTCAGTCAGGGTTGTCTGCCAGAACACCTTATCCGTCGCTCTCAGCAAGGACGCCGGCGCGATCAGGGTGCCACATCGGACTCAGTTTGATGCCAAAGCGGTCAAGCAGCAGCTCGGTATCGCGATCGCGTCGTGGGATGACTTCATGCAACGTATGAAGGCGCTGTCCGAGTGCAGGGTCAATGCCAAGACGGCGGAAGCGCTGCTACAGCGAATACTGACGTACCCCACAGCGAACGTTTCCGGAACACAGACCACGGCAGTTAATGAGCGGGCACTCGGGATCATCCAGGCGCTGTTTGACGGGCGTGGTAAAGGCGCTGACATGACGTCTGCGGTCAACACCGCGTGGGGCCTCGTCAATTCAGTGACGGAATACGTCGATCACCATCGTGGTGCCCGCAGCGATGGCCACCGCCTCGACGCGGCCTGGTTTGGCCAAGGGGCTGGGCTCAAAAAGAAAGCCTGGGATGAAGTGCTGACGCTTATCGCTTAAGCATTGGAACTTTGGATTCGGCTCGTTCCTTCAGGTCCTCTCGGCGCGGCGCGAGAGCGACGCAACCCGCTTTTACTTCAACCAAGCGCCAAAAGGCCCGGCTGTTTGCCGGGCCTTTTTGTTTGCTCTTCCAATACCAAGGAGGTCTGTCATGCATCTTGTTGAACCGATCGATCGCGTTACGTACGACCTTGCCGCTGCGACCGAACATGATGTTCTGGCCGCGGCGGAAGGCATTCTCATTAGCAAGCTAAAACGACAGGGAGCGATTACCAATCCGAGCGATGCGTCCGACTTTCTGCGCATGCGGCTCGGTGGGCTGCTGCATGAAGAGTTTCATGTGCTGTGGCTGGACAATCGGCATCAGATTTTGGATTGCCAAAAGCTCTTTACCGGAACTGTCGACGGCTCCAGTGTTTATCCGAGGGAAGTCGTTCGGGCCGCGCTGAGCATCAACGCTTGCGCGGCCATCCTTGCCCACAATCACCCTAGCGGCATTGCCGAACCAAGCACCGCGGATCGAGTCATCACGGACGAGCTACGTGATGCACTGAAACTGATCGGCGTTCGTATTCTTGATCACATCGTCGTGGGTTCGGATTGCGTGAGCATGGCAAGCAGAGGACTGATATGACCGAGCGTATCAACGCTAGATTACCGATCTAATTTTGCCAAAGAAGCGATAAGTCGACGACGAACCGTTACCGGTGCCCGGTGAAAAGCCAGGATGAGCAAAGCGAGTTGCTCATCTTCTGCATAGAAGTATGCAATTGGCACATTGAGCACCTCGCCGAGCTTTCCCAGTGTGCTGGTATCGGGCGTGTGCTTACCGCGCTCGTATTGATTGACTCGGGGGGAGGCAACGGAGGGATCCATGCCGGCAAGGATCCCAAGCTCTCGCTGAGAAATACCTGATGCCGCCCGCGCCTCGCCTAAACGAGCTGCAACTACGGCTTCCTTTTTGCCACCTCGTGCCACGTGCCTGCCTACATTCGCTCAGTGACAAGCAGCTTCTAGGGCGAGCGTTTGCCTGCATACTAAGAGTTCCTTAGTATTGCGATGTTATCTATCGCAGTGGAGTCATTCGTTAGTGTTCGCGCTTTGCGCAACCCGCGAGCGGGCGCGGATCCAACTCGCATGCTGCAGCGGCTTTGCTCGGTCAAATGAGTCGCACTGAGTGGATATAGAGATATAGCGACACCATTCGAGCCCGGACCGCCAAGCCGGGCCTCTACGACATAACTACCTAGCTTAAAAAAACCAGCACTGGAGAGTTTCTGTGCTCAATCAAGGAAGGGAACGAAAATGAAAAGCAATGCTGTGCGAAGTCTCTTACTTTTGCCCCTGGCTCTGTTGATGGCATCAAGCCTTGCAGGGTGTAGCAAAAAGGTTCTAGACGACCGAAATACACAGGTCGTCAACGGAAAGCTCTATGAAAAGGATGCCGATACCCCCTACACCGGAACGGTGACCAATGTTCTTCAGCGAGAAATTCTCGTGTCACAGCACGGCTATGAGCAAATATTCCAGTTGGTACATTTGGCATATGGATACAACATCAATAGCACCCAATTATTCAACATAGACGGGGTCTACTGCGACGTTGGGGTCACAGATGGCTATCTCGATGGCGACGCAGTTTGCAAGGTTGCCCAAACGGACACGGTCGTTGCGCAAATCACTTTCGATGAGGGAACGTTGACTGGCGACTTCAAGTACTTTGATTTCGAAGCGCCCAACAATCTCATCGCAGAAGGTAAGTATTCGGACGGTCTGCCCGATGGCACGATAACCATTCATAGCGAAGTGAACAGCGCTGTCATTCTCAAGTCCGGCTTCGACAAAGGGAATATAAACGGCGTTCGAGACGACTACGACTTTTCGAGCGGCAAGCAGACGGCCGAGACACACTGGAAACAAGGAAAGTTAGACGGTGAGTCAAAGGAGTGGGACGCATCAGGCGTTTTGACCTCTGACAAGACCTATAAGGATGGTCAGCGGTTGTCCGACCAGTCGCCTTCGGCCAAGCCATCCAATCCCATCCAGCGAGCTCTGGAAGGAGATGTCGCGCCTGCAACTCCCGCAAGCGTCATGGCCAGCTCTGCGCCTTCTACCACGGTTCCTGCTCCTGCTGAAGCCTCGACTTCTGCGACGCAGAATCCAAGCACCGGAAACGCTTGCCTCGATGAATGGGAAGATGCTTACCGCAAAGAGCGCGGAGCGGACGCAGTCATCGCATTCGACCAGATCGACGAGTGGACGGACGAGTGCAAGCAAGGGAAAACAGCACCTAAGAATTAGACGCGGGGAAATCGCTGAACAACTCTTGCGATCGGAAACTATTGCAAAGCTACCTTCTAGCAATGCAAAAAAGAGAACAACAGCAGTTGTTCTCTTTTTTTGCCTTCAACCCTATGCAAACGTCGGCCTGTAGCCAGCAAAGCGAGGCGAGAAGCTAGTGGCATACTACATGGTATACCCGATCCCGCCTCCCACACGAATTCATTTAGGTTTCAAAGACTTAAAGTAAATGTTTGGCGGAGAGAGTGGGATTCGAACCCACGGTAGGCTCACACCTACGGCAGTTTTCAAGACTGCTGCCTTAAACCACTCGGCCATCTCTCCATAAACTTTTTTCCGACGTTCGCCTTGCGCGACCCGTCGGTTTCAACCCGGTTGCTGAATCATCACCGCAGTTTATCAGGAACCTTGCGCGGGACGAACCGGTGCGTCTTTTTTTGATAAGGCGATCAGGCAGCCCACGACAATAGCGATGGGAATGGCCGCAGCCAGCAGCGGAAATAGCAGCACCGGTTCGCGGCAAACCATGGGCACGATCTGCGTGGCGCTGGCCAGGGCGATGACCCAGAGCCGCCAGCTTCGCCGGTGGCGGGCAAACCAGAAGCTGGCGAGTACCAGCACCAACGCAGCAATGGAAAGGATCAGATCGAGCGTGGGCAATTGCCAGACGGTGGCAAAGGCCAGTCGTGTGCCGATAAATGAGGCGAGCACAATCAAGAGGCAAATGCTGGTGACTTTCTCGACCTTGCTACAGCGCCCTTGTGGTCGCATGGAGGCATCTGGCGCCGCGGCATTCATGTAATGCGATCCAGCCCGGCCATGTAAGGGCGCAAAACTTCGGGCACGGTGATCGAGCCGTCGGCGTGCTGGAAGTTTTCCATCACGGCGATCAGGGTGCGGCCGATGGCGAGGCCGGAACCGTTCAAGGTGTGCACGAGTTCGGGCTTGCCGGTGTCGGCATTGCGTACGCGCGCCTGCAGTCGACGGGCCTGGAAATCTTCGCAGTTGGAGCAGCTGGAAATTTCGCGATAGGTCTGCTGGCTCGGCAGCCACACTTCAAGGTCATAGGTTTTCACTGCGGCGAAGCCCATGTCGCCGCTGCACAGCAGAAGTTTGCGATACGGCAGGCCGAGCTTCTGCAAAACTTTTTCGGCGTGGCCAACCATTTCCTCCAGCTGGGCGTGCGACTTGTCTGCATGCGCAATCTGCACCATCTCGACTTTTTCGAACTGGTGCTGGCGAATCATGCCGCGCGTGTCGCGGCCGTAGCTGCCAGCCTCGGCACGGAAACACAGCGTATGCGCCGAAAAGCGCAGCGGTAGCGCGTCGGCGTCCTGGATCGTGTCGCGCACCAGGTTGGTCAACGAGACTTCGGCGGTAGGAATCAGATAGCGCGTTGTTTCGCCCACCCGGGTGGCGAACAGGTCGTCTTCGAACTTGGGCAACTGAGTGGTGCCTTGCATGCTCTCGGCGTTGACGATCACCGGCACGTTGCATTCGAGGTAGCCGTGTTCGCCGGTATGCAGATCGAGCATGAACTGGCCGAGCGCGCGATGCAGGCGCGCCAGCTGGCCACGCAGCACGGTGAAGCGCGCGCCGGAGAGCTTTGCGCCTGCATCGCCGTCGAGCCAGCCGTGCTTTTCGCCGAGCTCCACGTGATCTTTTACGGCGAAATCGAATGTCTTTGGTGTGCCCCAGCGGCCGACTTCGACGTTGTCGCTTTCGTCCTTGCCAATGGGCACGGACTCGTGCGGAATATTCGGAATACCGAGCGAGATATCGGCCAGCCGGGCCTGCACCTCGGCCAGCGCCTGCTCGTTCGCCTTGAGCTTATCGCCGATACCGGCGACCTCGGCCATCAGCGGTGCGACGTCCTCGCCCCTGCCTTTCGCCTGACCGATCGCCTTGGAACGCGTGTTGCGCAGATTCTGCAGATCCTGCGTTTCGGTAGACAACTGCTTGCGCGTGTTCTCCAGCGCTTCGACCTCGGACACGTCAAGCACGAAGCCGCGGGTTTCCTTCAGGCGCGTGGCCGTTTCGGCCAGGCGCGAACGCAGCAGTGCGGGATCCAGCATGATCGAGTCCAGAATTAGGCTTCAGCCGAGAATTATCGCCGCCGGGTGGCAATACCCGCAATGACGATCGCTCAAGCCGCGCGGCTACTTGCTGCGGGCCTCTGCTCTTGCCGCGCGCAGCGCCAGCAGCTTTTCGCGCAGCTGCAGCTCCAGCCCGCGTTCGACTGGCTCGTAAAACACGGTGCCGGCCAGCTCGTCGGGAAGGCACTGTTGATCGAGTGCGATACCGCCTTCGGCATCATGGTCGTACTGGTAGCCCTTGCCGTAACCCAGGCCTTTCATCAACTTGGTCGGTGCGTTGCGCAGATGCATCGGCACCTCGAGCGTGCCCTGCTCCCTGATCGCGGCGCGCGCCTTGTTATAGGCCACGTAGGCCGCGTTGCTCTTGGGCGCGATGGCCAGCCAGATCGCCAGCTGCGCCAGGCCCAACTCGCCCTCAGGGCTGCCCAGGCGTTCGTAGGTATCCCACGCGTCGAGCGCCATGCGCCAGGCGCGCGGCTCGGCCAGGCCCACGTCTTCAACCGCCATGCGCGTCATGCGGCGGGCCAGATACAGCGGATCCACGCCACCGTCGAGCATGCGGCACAGCCAGTACACCGCCGCATCGGGGTCGGACGAGCGCACGGATTTGTGCAGCGCCGAGATCTGGTCATAAAACTGCTCGCCCTGCTTGTCGAAGCGGCGCGTGCGGTCGGCCAGCACCTGGCTCAGGGTGGCGTCATCGATGCGGCCGGATCCATTCGAATCCGGCTCGGCGAGTTCGGCAGCGATTTCCAGCAGGGTCAGCGCGCGGCGCACGTCGCCGTCGGCAGCCTGCGCGATGGAATCCAGCGAGCTATCGGCCACCTGCAGATGCTGATCACCCAGGCCGCGCTCGGTGTCGACCAAGGCACGCTTCAGCGCGGCGACGATGTCGTCTTTCGAGATCGGCTCCAGCACGTGCACGCGGCAGCGCGACAGCAGCGCGGAGTTCAGTTCGAACGACGGGTTTTCGGTGGTGGCGCCGATAAAAATGATCACGCCCTTTTCGATGTGCGGCAGAAAGGCGTCCTGCTGGGTCTTGTTGAAGCGATGCACCTCGTCGACAAACAGCACCGTCTGCCGACCCTGGGCAAAGTTCACCTCGGCTTCCGCCAGCGCCTTGCGCACGTCCGGCAGGCCGGATAGCACGGCGGAGATCGCGCGGAAATCCGCGTCGGCATAGCGCGCCACCAGCAGCGCGAGCGTGGTCTTGCCGCAGCCGGGCGGCCCCCACAGCACCATGGAATGCACCTTGCCGGCTTCCAGCGCGCGGCGCAGCGCTTTGTCGGCCGCGACGAGGCGTTGCTGGCCGACGATCTCGTCGAGGCTACGCGGGCGCATGCGCTCGGCCAGCGGCTTGAGCGCGTCGGATTCGGGGAACAGGCCGGCGGTGGGCGTCATGTTGGAGCGAGGCATCGGCCGATGATACGACATGCCCCTAAACTGCCGGAAAGCGCGGCAACGTTTTAGTCTTTCAGCGGCTGCGTGCTGATGACCGGCGCGTCGCCGATTACGTCGGTGCCTTTTGGCGGCACGAAGTTGAAGGTGGTCGGTGGCACGGCCGCGTTGCGCTGCCAGCTGGAAAAGCGGATGTCGGTCGTGGAACCCAGCTGGTCTTTAAACGTCATGCGCGCCAGTCCGTTGGCGTCGAAGCCAAGATCGGCGTAATCGAACTGAGGATCCTTGCCGGTCGAATTGAGCCGCAGCCAGACCAGCCCATCGCGTTCGCCCTGTTCGGTCACCTTGAAGTTGTTGTCGATGTGCTTGACGTCGGTGAGCACGGTCAACGGGCTGTGCGCCTCCTCGGTACTCTGCACGCGCACGGTCACCTGTTCGAGTTCCGGGTCATACAGCCATACGCGGCTGCCGTCGGCCACAATGGTCTGCTTGTACGGCGTCAGCGTGTCCCAGCGAAACTGGCGCGGCGCCTCCAGCGCCAACGTGCCGGCGCTCGCTTTGCTCGTCTTGCCGTTGATATCGGTCAAGGTCTGGTTGAAATTTCCAGTCAGCGAATGCAGGTTCTGCGCAAAGGCATCGAGCCGTGCACGCGCCGCACCGGTGGTCTGCGCCTGCGCGCTGACAGCAACGCCGCCTGCCAGGCAGACGATCAAAAAAACGAGCCGCAGACGCTTCATGAAATTTCCCGCAATAAAAATGAGAGTGGACGTGCTGAAGTTTGCATAGCGTCGACTTAACGGCGGCTAGTCTAAGGCGGGCTTATCCAAAACGTATAGGCGAAACCTTGAGCACGCGATGCCCATTGCGCGGCATTGAAGTCGGCCACGGCCTTTTCAGGGTAACGTCTACCCTTCCCCGCAAGTTGAAAACCATGACCACGCAAACCATGAAACATCCTGAAATCTGGCTTATCCGCCACGGCGAAACCGAATGGAGCCTGTCCGGGCAACATACCGGCCGCACCGATATCCCATTGACCGATAACGGCCGGCTGCAGGCCGAGGCGCTGAAACCGGTACTGGCCCTGCAACCGTTCGATCTGGTGTTATGCAGCCCGCTGACTCGCGCGCAGGACACCTGTCGACTGGCGGGCCTGGGCGGACAGATGGAACTGGAGCCGCGTCTGCTGGAATGGAATTACGGCATCTACGAAGGGCGCAAGACACCGGACATCCGCGAGGAAACCCCGGGCTGGTCGGTCTGGGATTCGCCGATTCCCGAAGGCGAGGATGTGACGGCGATCCAGCAGCGTGCCGAGTCCCTGATCGATCGTTTATTGCAGGCCGAAGGTCGCATAGCGCTGTTCGCGCACGCACATATTTTACGCGTCCTCGCCGGCTGCTGGATGGCCGACGATGCCCGTCTGGGCGCGCATCTCGTGCTCGGCACGGCCTCGGTCAGCAAGCTCGGATTCGACCGCGACGAACGCGCCATTACGCAGTGGAACGCGCTACATAGCTGAGCAGCAACGTCTTCGTCCTGCACCAGGTAGATCCATGACTCCAGTACGTACCGGCCTGATAGGTTATGGCGCCGCGGGCGCCACGTTCCACGCGCCGCTGATTGCCGTCGAACCTGGTCTGCGGCTCGCACGAATTGCCAGCAGCCGGCGCGATGACATCGCGCGTGCATTTCCCGATGTAACGATCGATGCGTCACCCGAGGCCTTGATTGGCAACGCCGAGGTGGATCTCGTCGTCATCGCCACGCCGAATGAAACGCACTTTCCACTGGCACTTGCCGCACTTCGGGCAGGCAAGCACGTGGTGATCGACAAACCGTTCGCCGTGACGGTTGCGGAAGCGGAAGTCCTTGTCGCCGAGGCGGAAAAAAACGCCCTGAAATTAAGCGTGTTTCAAAACCGACGCTGGGACGGCGACTTTCTCACGGTTGCCGATTTGATCCATCGCGACGTGCTGGGTGACATCAATTATTTCGAATCGCATTTCGACCGCTTTCGGCCCGCCATCAAGCAGGGCTGGCGCGAAGAGGCCAAGCCCGGCTCCGGCGTCCTTGTCGATCTCGGCGCCCATCTGATCGATCAGGCGCTGCAGCTGTTCGGCCTGCCGGAGGCCGTGATTGGCGACATCGCGATCCAGCGCGCGGAAGCCCAGGTCGACGACTATTTTCATGTCGTACTGGTCTACGGTCGACGTCGCGTTGTACTGCACGCCTCGACGCTGGCATCGGCCCCGGGTCCACGCTTTACCGTACACGGTTCGCTGGGCAGCCTGATGGTGACTGGTCTCGACGGGCAGGAGGCCGCGCTCAAGGCTGGCAAGACTCCGAGTGGCAACGACTGGGGCAGCAGCACATACACCTCGACCGCTACGCTCACGAGCGCCGACGCCATCGAAATCATCGACGTCGCCGCGGGTAACTATCCCTGCTTCTATCGCGGCATGGCCGCCGCGATTGCAGGCATAGGCGACGTACCGGTGGCTCCGCGCCAGGCGCTCGACGCTATGCGCATCATCGAACTGGCGCAGCGCAGTGCAGGCGAAGGAAGAACGATCGCGTTGCCGTAAATCGCCTCAGCGCGACAAGCCAATCAGCCTGTCCTGATGAAACGAAAAGGCCGCGAGTGGACGATTCAGGCAGCATCCACGCCATCATCAGTTCTTCGGCGGTGGCGGCGCCAGCACTTCGCGGTTGCCGTTGTGCTGGGGTGCGCTGACGACGCCGTCGGCTTCCATCTGCTCGACCAGTCGGGCCGCGCGGTTGTAGCCGATGCGCAGATGGCGCTGCACGCCGGAGATCGACGCGCGACGGGTCTGCGTGACGATGGCAACGGCCTTGTCGTAAAGAATGGTCTCGGCGTCGCCACCACCTTCTTCGCCTTCCTGGGGCAGGCCGGAGTCGTTGATGAACTTGCCGTCGCTGGTCGCCTGCACTTCTTCCAGCACGCCTTCGATGTACTGCGGCGCGCCCTGCGATTTCAGCCACGCGACGACCTGATGCACCTCGTGATCGTCGACGAAGGCGCCGTGCACGCGCTCGGGCGTGGCCGTGCCCGGCGGCAGGTACAGCATGTCACCGTGACCGAGTAGCGCTTCCGCACCGGATTGATCGAGGATCGTGCGCGAGTCGATCTTGCTCGATACCTGGAACGCGATGCGCGTGGGGATATTCGCCTTGATCAAACCGGTGATCACGTCCACCGACGGCCGCTGCGTGGCGAGGATCAGATGCACGCCGGCCGCACGCGCTTTTTGCGCCAGGCGCGCGATCAGCTCTTCGACCTTCTTGCCGACGATCATCATCATGTCGGCGAACTCGTCGATGATGATGACGATGTACGGTAGCGGCTCGAGTTGCTCGGCCGCCAGATTCGGCATTTCGGGATTCGGCCGGAACAGCGGATCGAGCAGCGGCTGGCCGGCGTTCTCGGCGTCCTTCACCTTCTTGTTGAAACCGCCGAGGTTACGCACGCCCACCGCCGCCATCAGCTTGTAGCGGCGCTCCATTTCGGCGACGCACCAGCGCAGCGCGTTGGCCGCTTCCTTCATGTCGGTGACCACCGGCGCCAGCAGATGCGGGATGCCCTCGTACACAGAGAGCTCCAGCATCTTCGGGTCGATCATGATCATGCGCACGTCTTTCGCACTGGCCTTGTACAGCAGGCTCAGCACCATCGCGTTCACCGCGACGGATTTACCCGAACCGGTGGTGCCGGCAACGAGCAGATGCGGCATCTTGGCCAGATCCACCACGATGGGCTTGCCGCCGATGTCCTTGCCCAGCGCCAGCGCCAGCGGCGACTTCAGCTGATCGTATTTGTCCGAACGCAAAATCTCCGACAGGTAGACGATCTGCTTCTTGGTATTGGGGATTTCCAGGCCGATCACGTTCTTGCCCGGAATCACGTCGACCACGCGCACGCTGACCACCGACAGGCCGCGAGCGATGTCCTTGTCCAGGCTCGACACCTGCGAACCGCGCACTCCGGCGGCCGGTTCCATCTCGAAGCGGGTGATCACCGGACCAGGATAGGCGCCAACAACTTTTGCCTCGATCTTGAAGTCCTTCAGCTTGAACTCGACCTGGCGCGAAAGCACTTCGAGGGTTTCTTCCGAATAACCCGGGCCCTGCTCCGGCGCCTCGTCCAGCAGCGACAGCGGCGGCAACTCGCCCGGCGTGGCCGCGCCGGCAAACAGCGGAATCTGCGTTTCGAGTTTGGCCCGCTCGCTTTTCACGACCGGCGCTGGCGCCGCCTCGATGCGCACCGGCTCGCGGTTGGCCTGCTTTACCGCGTCGGCCTTCTTGACCACGTCGCGTTCGGTGCGCGCCTGACGTGCCGCCATGGCCTGCGGCGCTTCGCGCATCTTGCCCTTGAACCAGCCGCCGAGCCGCAGCACGGCCTGACCGGTCCAGTCCATCACCTTGAACCAGGACAGCCCGGTCGCCAAAGTCACTGCCACCAGAAACAAGGCGAGCAACAGCAGCGGCGCGCCCTTGTCACCAAACGCCCGCAACAGCCCGTCGCCTACCCACAAACCGATGATGCCGCCGACGCCCTGCGGCAACACGGGATCATCCTGGAAATTGAGGTACAGCAGCGCCGGGCCGGTGATGAAGAAAAACACCAGCCCGATCAAACGCAGCGAGGGTTCCCACGCGTGCACCTTGCGCTCGCCGCGCTGGCGCAGCACCTGCACGCCGAGCAATAACAGCAGCAAGGGAAAGCAATACGAGGCGAGCCCGAAGATCCAGCGCAGCACGTTGGCGATATTGGCGCCAACCGCACCGCCAAAATTGAGCGCATGGTCGACGCTGCCAACGTGGCCCCAGCTGGGGTCCTGATCGTTGTAGCTGAACAGGCAGACGAGCAGGTACAGCGCCAACGGCATCAACAGCAGGGCGCCGGCCTCACGCAGCCGACGCTTCAGCTCCTCGCTGAGGCCTTCCCTGGGTTGCTGTTTTGCCGATGCAATACGCGCCACCTTGGACGTCTTCCCTTTTGCAGACTTGATCAGAGCATACCTTGCAATGCCGGATGTACCAGCTTGCCGCCGTCAATATTGATGCCGCCGCTCAGCGGGGCAAACTCGCGCCACTCGTTACCACCGGCCAGACGCTGCACATACGGCAGGATGGCCGCCGAAATGGCCACCGACGAAGTCTGCGGCACCGCGCCCGGCATATTGGTGACGCAGAAGTGCGTCACGCCGTGCACGTCATAGGTCGGCTCCTTCCACGTGGTCGGCTTGGAGGTTTCGAAGCAGCCGCCCTGGTCGATCGAAATATCCACCAGCACGCTGCCCGGCTCCATGGTCTTGACCATCGCCTCGGTGACCACGCGCGGCGCCTTGGCGCTTGGGATCAGCACCGCGCCGACGACGATGTCGGCATCGCGCACTTCTTCGGCCACGGACGACTCATAGGCATACAGCGCGGTGACGTTCGGACCCATCGCCATCATTTCGGCTAGGCGATCCTGACGCTTGTCGAACACCACCACGTTGGCACCGGCCGCGGCGGCCAGCGCGGCGGCATTACCACCGGCCGCACCGGCGCCCAGCACCACGACCTTGCCGCGCGGGGTGGAGGCCATGCCGCCGAGCAGCTTGCCCTTGCCACCCTGCGGACGATGCAGCAGCGTGGTGCCGATCTGCGTGGCGATGCGGCCGGCGATCACCGACATCGGCAGCAGCAGCGGCAGCACGCCGTTCTCCTCCACCGATTCGAACGCGATGCCGGTCAGGCCGATATCGAGCAGGCTCTTGGTCAGCGCGGGCTCCGCCGCCAGATGCAGGTAGCAGAACAACAGGTGATGCTTCTTCAGCAGCGCCAGATCGCCGGCCACCGGCTCCTTCACCTTGACGATCAGCTCGCCGGCTTCATACAGCGCCGCGGCGTCGGCCACGATGGTGATGCCAGCACTGCTGTAGGCCTCGTCGGCAAAGCCGCTTTTCAGGCCGGCACCGGCCTGGATAAACACCTCGTGGCCGCGGCGCACCAGATCGGCGGCGGCGGCGGGCACCAGAGCAACGCGACCTTCGAGGGTCTTGGTTTCGGAGGGGATACCGATACGCATGGGAGGCAGTCCTGTGTTGTCGTTGCAGGCGCTCGGGGAAGGCGCCCAAAGGGGTTTGTGTTGGGGTAGGTAAACATCCATTGCCGCAACGCTTGAATCGCGAGGCCGCGTTCCCCATCCTTGCGGATGGAAAGCCGAGGTCCCGATCGTCGTGTGACGCAAGCGAGATCTCGGCAAGCAACGATCACGCTGCGATAAAGCGTCCAGCAAACTGAAGGATTATACCCATGAGCACCGCCACCAAGCACAGCCGTTTGCTGATCCTCGGCTCTGGCCCCGCCGGCTACACCTCGGCGGTTTACGCCGCGCGTGCCAACCTCAAGCCGACCATGATCACCGGCATGCAGCAGGGCGGCCAGCTGATGACCACCACCGAGGTGGACAACTGGCCCGGCGATGTGGAGGGTCTGCAGGGCCCCGACCTGATGAAGCGCATGGCAGAACACGCCGAACGTTTCCACACCGAGATGATTTTCGACCATATCCACACGGTCGACCTGAAACAGCGCCCGTTCGTGCTCAAGGGTGACTCCGGCACCTACACCGCCGATGCCCTGATCGTTACTACCGGCGCCACCGCCAAGTACCTGGGCATCGCCTCGGAAGAAAAATTCAAGGGCCGAGGCGTATCCGCCTGCGCCACCTGCGACGGCTTCTTCTTCCGCGATCAGGATGTGGTGGTGATCGGCGGCGGCAACACGGCCGTGGAAGAAGCGCTGTATTTGTCCAACATTGCGAAAAAGGTCTATCTGATCCATCGCCGCGACAAGCTGCGCGCCGAAAAAATCATGCAGGACAAGCTGTTCGAGAAAGCCGCTGCCGGAAAGATCGAGCTGGTCTGGAACTCGGGCATCGACGAGGTGCTGGGCGACGACTCCGGCGTCACCGGCGTGCGCGTGAAGGACGTCGAAACCGGCGCCACCCGCGAAATCGAAGCGACCGGCTTCTTCGTGGCGATCGGCCACACGCCGAACACGGGCATCTTCGACGGCCAGCTCGACATGCACGATGGCTACATCCAGATCCAGAGCGGCCTCAAGGGCATGGCGACGATGACGTCCGTACCCGGCGTATTCGCTGCCGGTGATGTGGCCGATCACGTTTATCGCCAGGCCATCACCTCGGCCGGCTTCGGCTGCATGGCGGCCTTGGACGCCGAACGCTGGCTCGATCAGCAGACGCCGGTGGTCTGAGTCGGCACGTGTTTGCCGACGCGGAGCTGGACGGTTTGTTGATCGGCGTTGCCGTAAGGTGAGCCAATGAGCGAACTACGCTTTCTCGACGATCTGGCCGGCATCGACGCTACGCAATGGGATGCGTTGATCGACGACGGCAACCCGTTCGTCAGTTACGCATTTCTGCGCGGCATGGAGCAGCACGGCTGCCTGCGCCGCGATTACGGCTGGAAGCCACATCACCTGGTCATATTCGAGGGCGGCAATCTGATTGCCGCCGTGCCCGCCTATCTGAAAGGCAATTCGCACGGCGAATTCGTTTTCGACTTTTCGTGGGCGAATGCGTTCGAGCGCGCGGGCGGCGATTACTATCCCAAGCTGCTCGGCGCTGCGCCCTACTCGCCCGTCCCTGGCCCGCGCCTGCTTGCCGCAGACGTCGTCGGCAAGCAGAAACTCGTCGCCGCGCTGGTCGCTGAAACCGAACGGCTGGGGCTCTCGTCGGTACACGTCAATTTTTTGCGCGAGGACGATCTGGCTGCCTTCGACGAACGCTGGCTGACTCGTTTTGACTGGCAGTTTCACTGGCACAACAGGGGTTATCGCCACTTCGAGGCGTTTCTTGCCACGCTGACCGGCAAGAAGCGAAAAAACATTCGGCAAGAGCGCCGTCAGGCCAGCGAATCCGGCTTGCACATTGCGATGGAAGCCGGCAGCACCCTCAGCGACAGCGATTGGCGCGAGCTGCACGCGCTTTACCAAACCACCTTCGACATGAAGGGCAACCATGCCGCGATGACGCTGCCGTTTTTCCAGCATCTCGGGCACGCGTTAGGCGATCGCGTGCAGGTGGCCACGGCACGCATGGACGGGCGCATTGTGGCGATGGCGCTGTGCCTGGTGGGCAATAGCACTTTGTACGGGCGTTACTGGGGCAGCCTGGTCGAAGTGCAAGGCCTGCACTTCGAGCTGTGCTACTACCTCGGCATCGAGTTCTGCATTGCGCACCAGCTGCAGACGTTCGAGCCCGGCGCGCAAGGCGAACACAAGATGGCGCGCGGGTTTTTACCGACACGCACGCATTCGCGCCACTATTTGGTCAACCAGAGTTTTCACGAAGCGGTGCGCAACGCGCTGGAACACGAGGCGCAGTCGCGCGAGGCCTATTACGACGAGCTGATGGAGCACTCGCCGTACGCGCCGACGCCGGTCAAACCGTGATCGTTCTGCCGCAGCTGCGAGCAGACGTCATTGAACCCTTTCCCGATCCAGCGAGGGCGTTACGCGAACCGAACGGCCTGCTCGCCTTTGGCGGTGACCTGTCGCCCGTGCGCCTGCTGGACGCTTATCGCCACGGAATTTTCCCCTGGTTCAACGACGGCCAGCCGATTCTGTGGTGGTCACCGGATCCGCGCTGCGTATTTCGCACGGCCGACCTGCGCATCAACCGAAGTCTGCGTCGGCAGCTGTCCGGCAAAGCTTGGCGCCTGACCGTGGATCACGCGTTTGCCGATGTCATGGCGGCCTGTGCCATGCCGCGCAACGATGACGCAGGCACGTGGATTTCTCCCGCCATGATCGACGCCTATGTGCAGCTGCATCAGCGAGGACACGCGCACAGCGTCGAGGTATGGGACGACGACCGACTCGTCGGCGGCATTTACGGCGTCGCGGTGGGCAAACTGTTTTGCGGCGAGTCGATGTTCAGCGCTGAAAGCGGCGGCTCGAAGCTGGCGCTGGTCAGCCTTGCACGGCTGCTAAGCGACCGCGGCTATCCGCTGATCGACACGCAGGTCGCCAACGCGCACACGCTGGGATTGGGGGCTGTTGAATTACCGCGCAAGCACTTCCTGGAACAGGTCAGCCGGCTGGCCGCACAGGCAGGCCATGTAGGGAGCTGGCACGAACTCACTGACGGCTTGCAACAGCCGGGGACAATAAACTCGAGTGGTCCGAGCTTGTTTTCGGCGAACTGAAAACCGTCCGGAATAGCCACGATGCAAATAAATGAACCCCTGCGATGCTGAAGGCGGCATCGCAAGGGTTCGTGCGAACGTGCAACTACCGATCAATAACTACCGGTCAATTCAACTCGTCAGGATCCGGACCCAGCCGGTTTCCGGCATCGAGGCCGCCGATTTTTTTCAACTCGTCGCTGGTCAACTCGAAATCGAAGACGTCGAAATTTTCCTTGATACGCGACGGTGTCTCGGATTTCGGTATCACCATATGGCCCAGCTGCAGATGCCAGCGGATGATGACCTGCGCCGTGGTTTTTCCATGCGCTTCGGCGATCTCCTTGAGCGTCTTGTTCTTCAGCAGCTCGCCTCCTTGCCCCAGCGGACTCCAAGACTCGGTGACAATGTTCTTTGATTTATTGAAAGCCGCAAGCTCCGTCTGCGCAAAATCCGGATGCAGCTCGATCTGGTTGACTACCGGCACGACGCCGGTTTCCGCAATCAGCTTCTCCAGATGCTTGGGCTGGAAATTCGACACGCCGATCGACTTGATGCGGCCTTCGTCGCGCAGGCGGATAAACGCCTTGAAGGTATCCACAAACTGATCTTTCGCCGGCCGCGGCCAGTGGATCAAATAGAGATCGAGATAATCCTGATTGAGCTTGTCCATGCTGGCATCAAACGCCTTCAGCGTGGCATCGAAACCCTGATCGCCGTTCCACAGCTTGGTAGTCAGAAAAATCTCGCTGCGTGGGATACCGGACTGGCTTATCGCCTCGCCCACGCCTTTTTCGTTCTTGTAAAACGCGGCCGTATCGATCGAGCGATAGCCGACTTTCAACGCCGTGGACACCGCGTCCGTCGCCTGCGCGTCATCAATCTGGTACACGCCAAAGCCAAGCTGCGGCGCGTAGATGCCATCGTTGAACTTCAACAGCGGATGTTTATCGGTCATGCGGGTAACTCCATCGATACAAAAAGCGAGCCACTACCATGCAACATCCACCCCTGAAAGGGACGTGATCGAATCGCTATCCATCGGTGCGCAAGGCGAAAACGCTCGCCGCGCAGATGGTCAGCATGCCGGCGATTCGCCGATGCGCCATGGCCAGCAGGACGCGCCGACGCTCTCTGGCTTTCGTCGCTCAGGGCTCTGCGAACATGGCGTAAGCGACGCGGAGCTTTTCACCACAAAATTGTTTCACTTCCTCTGCGGGCGAATCGTCCGGATCAGCTTGCGACACACTCGTGCCAGTTGTACTAGCGCCTGATCCAGCAAGGCGCGCGCGCCGAGGCGCCGGCTTTGCACATAGACGAGGCCGTGATGTTCGGTGGTAAGCGACTTTTTGAACTCGCTATTTCCGCGCAAAAAATCGTAACGGCTCACGCCACGACCGGCTAACTGCGCCATCAGAAGAAGGTTGGCCAGCGTGCCCGGACTGTGGACTTTCGTTCCCTCAACCGATGCAACCCCCAACTGATAAAGATCGAATTTTGCGCCCGTCACAAAGCCGTACAAAACGACATAGGCTGTTTCCTGGTACGACAAACGCGCCAGAATCAGGCGTCCCGTGCTGATCCATTCCCGCAGCAGGCTTCGATGGAATTCGGTGAATCTCGGCGCGGAAAAGCATCCCGGTTTGCCCTCGGCGATCCAGCGCGCCTGATGTAGCCGGATCAGGTCGTCGAAATAGGCTTCTCCGTTTGCTTCGGTCGCCAGTTCAAGCACCACGCCTGATTGGCTGGCCTTGCGGATTTCCTGGCGCGCGCGCATGCGGGTTTTTGAAGACAGTTGCGTCAAATACCCGTCGAAGCCGCCGTCGAGGTTGGCGATGGGACAGCCGCCGCGTGAGGTAACGCGTGTCCGCTTTCGCTCGGAGAAAAATTCCAGTCCGCGCACCAGGGGTGAATTATGCGGCAGGTCGAGCAGTTCAAGCGTGTCCCACTCGATCGCGTCAACGGCCGCCCACGTTGCCTGTACGCAAGCCGTTTCCTCGCCCGGCAGGTGCAGCAGGTCGAGATAATCCGGGCAGATCTCTTCGTATTCTTCCTCGCCAGTCGAGATAAATCTCAGACAGCGGGCGGCAAACACGCCGTTGCGGGTGCTGGCCAGATATAGCGGAAGCGCTCCGACCAAGACCGTGCCACGCCAGAGCGTGATGATGCGTAGGCCGCCGGCATCGTAAAAGGGTGAATAGACCTTCCACCAGCCACGCAGCCAGACAAAATCCAGTGGCGTCGAAGCGGTGGGACTGATCGCATAAAGCAGATTCCACTCAGCCTGGATGGCTTCCCACGCCGCCACCTCCTGGATGACGCGCACCATCAATGGCTCAAGCACCCGCACGTTATCCATTTCGTACTCGCCGTCCTTCAAGGTGTTGCTTGCTCGACAAACCGTTCGCCGGCAGCCGGGCGCCTGATTTCGCCATGACTTTTTTCTTTTTCGCGTTGGCCGCGCTGAATTCCCCCGAGCACCCACCATTCATGAGCGGGAGACCGTGCGGCGAATTCGCGCTTTTATCATTCGATAGCGACTCCGCAACCAAGCCAGCACCCCGTGCGGAAGGAAGGACGAGAAAAAGAAAAGCCACACCCGAGGCTGGTAAAACCGGTGTCGCAGGCTCAAAAAAAGATTTTTTCGTGCCTTGGCATTGTCGTGCATGTCGACCTGCACCTCGCCGATCCAGAGGTAGGCGTCGGCCAGCATCAAATCGATCATGCGTTGCGGCAGATCGATCTCTGCGCGCGAATTCTCGATAAACGGTTTTACCGTGTTGAGAAAATTGGTAGCCACGTGGATGCGGTATTCATCGCGCGTAAGACGGTCCGGCATGCCGCGCTGATACTGGATGGCCGCCAGGTCGATGAAACCGACCGGCCCCTCACGACACGTCCTCAGGTGAAAATCGTAATCCTCACCCGAGTAACGCAAGGCCTCGTTGAAGCCCTTGACCCGATCCAGGCATTCCCTGCGCAAGAGGACCGTCGAGGTATGCACCAGATTGCCCATGATCATCTGGGAAAAAATATAGCCCTTGAGGAATCGGGCGCCCTGCACCATCGTGCGCAACGATGGAGCTATCTCTTCCAGCGCATGCGATTCCGAAAACAGGCTGTTCTCGGGGAAGAAGGCGTAAGCGCTGTACATCGTTCGGATATATGCCTTGTTGAATATATGGCCGGCAGGGTCCATGCCCTCCATGTCGGTCCATACCATGACGAGATCGGGAAAGGCCTGCATGCACAAGACCTGCAGTTCGATTTTCCACGGCCGCCATACGTCGTCGGAATCCAGCAGCGCTACGAAGGCGCCGGTCGCCGCGGCAATTCCCGTGTTCCGGGCCTTGGCCACTCCGCCGTTGGCCTGATAGAAATATTTGACACGACTGTCCTTGGCATAGCGCGATGCAATCATTGCTCTTGTGTCGTCGGTTGAACCATCGTCGACCACCAGCACTTCAATCTCGCCGTACGTCTGTGCCAGCGCGCTATCCAGCGTGCGCGCAAGACAATAGGCCCGATTGAAGGTGGGTACGATAACGCTCACGAGCGGCATAAGGGCCAAGCCTTGCAAAGGTGTATCAGTACAGGTGGACACGGTGAACAAGGCCGTCGTATTGGCCTGAAATGCCACCGTGGCTCAGGAAACCAGCACTAAACGCGAAAGCTCGTAGCAAGAACGAAAGAACCCCGGAAATTCATTTGATCGCTCAGTACGTTCTGCCACCGGGCGAACTCCCCCAACCGAGCGGACTCTAGCGCGGTTCAGTACAAGCTTCCAGTGACTGACCAAAAGGTCGGTCGGCCGGTTTCGTGCCCTGTCGCAGCGTGCCCTGCTGTATTGCTGTATTCAGTCCGATAACGCCAACGGGATTGTACGAACGCGTCACAGCGCCATACGCCGACGCCTTATCTGCGTGCCCTACCAGTACCACCAGACTTGAGCTTGTATGGCAGAGCCAGCGACAAAGGCGACGCCGCCTAATCGGTGCGTGAGGCGTAATGATCAGCCACGTAGCGATCGAGAATGCCGACGAATTCGTTGGCGATATTGTCGCCGCGCAAGGTCATCGCCTTTTCGCCGTCGATAAATACCGGCGCGGCCGGGGACTCGCCGTTGCCCGGCAGCGAAATGCCGATATTGGCGTGCTTGGATTCACCCGGCCCGTTGACAATGCAGCCCATCACCGCCAGCGTGAGGTTTTCCACGCCGTCGTATTTGATGCGCCACACCGGCATCTGTTCGCGTACGTGCTCCTGCACTTTCTTCGCCAGCTCCTGGAAAAACTCGCTGGTGGTGCGGCCGCAGCCGGGGCATGCGGTGACCAGCGGCGTGAACGAACGCAGGCCCATCGTCTGCAGCAGCTCCTGCGCCACGATCACTTCGCCGGTGCGTGCGCCGCCGGGTTCGGGCGTCAGCGAAATGCGGATGGTGTCGCCGATGCCTTCCTGCAGCAGCACAGCCAGCGCCGCGCTCGATGCGGTAATGCCTTTCGAACCCATGCCGGCTTCGGTAAGCCCGAGATGCAGCGCGTAGTCACAGCGTGCGGCCAGATCGCGATACACCGCAATCAGCTCCTGCACGCCGGACACCTTGCACGACAGGATGATGCGATCGCGCGCCAGGCCAAGCTCTTCCGCGCGCGCCGCCGAATCCAGCGCCGAGCGGATCAACGCCTCGCGCGCCACGTGCGAGGCGTCCCACGGGTTCGTCCGTTTGGCGTTTTCATCCATCAGCGTGGTGACCATGCTCTGGTCGAGCGAGCCCCAGTTGGCGCCGATGCGCACCGGCTTTTTGTACTGGATGGCTTTTTCGATGATCGCGGCAAACTGGTTGTCTTTCTTCTTGCCGAAACCGACGTTGCCGGGATTGATGCGGTATTTGGCCAGCGCTTCGGCGCAGGCCGGCTCGTTTTCCAGCAGCTGATGGCCGTTGTAGTGGAAGTCGCCGATGATCGGCACGTCCACGCCCATCATCGCCAGCCGCTCGGCGATCCGCGGCACCGCCGCCGCTGCGGCCGGCGTGTTGACCGTGATGCGCACCAGCTCGGAGCCAGCGCGGGCCAGCTCGGCGATCTGCTTGGCCGTGCTCGCCGGATCTTCCGTGTCGGTATTGGTCATCGACTGCACCACGATCGGTGCGCCGCCGCCAACCAGGATCTTGCCGATTTGTACGCTGACGCTGGGCCGACGCGCGGCAGGCTCGGCCGCGCGGGGAGTAAACGGAGAATCAAGGCTCATAAGTGGTAACCGGAAAACGCGAAGCACAAGGTCGTGCGGCAGATGCCTAGGATACCCGATGCTCCCGCTTGCCCAAGACAGTTGTGCGACAACGGCCACGTTGTCGCACCGGCGAGCGGGCCACGCTTACGCGCCGGAGTCAGCCGGGCGCCGCAGTGCCGCGAGCAGCAATCGCCGTTCCATTCGCTCGGTCAGCGTCTGTGGATGCTCCAGTTTCATTCGCGCCAGCGCCGCTGCTTCGTTTTGCACCGGTCTTCCCGGTCTGATCGCCGCGCGCACCAGGCGAGTCTTGCCGCGCCAGTTCGGTTGTGCCGATTTCAGCCAGTTCAGCGCGACCAGCAGCTGTTGTTCGACCTCGGTAAAGTCGCTGCCGAAAGGAAACGCCGGCAGCTGACCGGCTTGCTGGAACGGCATCAAGGCTTCGCGCAGATGGGCCGGGGTGTTCCGCCGCCAGCTCGGAGGAATCACGAAATCGGCGGCGAGCTTGCCATCCGATTTGGCTTCGGCGCACAGCGTGTCGATAAAACGCGCATCGCTGATCGACAGCATGGCTGCGATGCATTCGCTATCGCTCTTGCCGCGCAGATCGGCCACGCCGTATTCGGTGACATACAGATCGCGCAGGTGGCGCGGGATGGTCGTCTGCGCGTAATTCCAGCGGATATTGCTTTCGGCGCCACGTTTGCCCTGACGCGTTGCGCGCAACAGCAGCACCGAACGGCCGTCGGGCAGCTCGTGCGCCATGGCCACAAAGTTGTACTGCCCGCCGACGCCGCTGACCACGCCGCCGTCCTCGAGCGTGTCCGACACAGCGGCCCCAAGCAAGGTCGCCATCATGCAGGTATTGAAGAAGCGCGCGCCGCGGCGTTGCAGGCTGGCCAGCGCCTGATGGTCGCCGTAAAGATGGTTCACGTTGGACACCGGACACATGTCGATGGCGTCCGGGTCAGCCGCCTCGGTGTCAGCGAGCCATTGGTAAAGCTCGCGCGTGCCGAGAAAAAACGCGCCGCGCAGATAGTGCCCACCGGGCGTTGCCAGGTCGAGCCGACCTTCGGCCGATGCGCGCTCCAGCGCGAGATCATCCCAGCTGCGCCGTTTGAGCACGCCGCCGCGCTGCAGATGCATGAAGCCATCCAGCACCATCTCGCTGGCGCCGTACAAGCCCTGATCCAGCGGCGCCAGGCCACCGATGTCACCAGCCAGCCGTTGCGTGCTGCCGCCGCTGTCCAGTGCCGCCAGCGCCTCTCGCCACACCTCGTTCTGCTGCTGGCGCAGGAGCTGCGCCTTGACCAGCGCGTCGGACAACGCGCCAATGCCGATCTGCAGACAGCCGCCGTCCTTTACCAATGCGCTGGCATGCAGCCCCAGCGCATATTCGGCGATATCGAGCGGCAGTCGCGGCAGCGCAAAAAGTGCCGGTGATGACTCAGGCTGCAGCTCCACATCAAAAGCCTCCGCCGGCACTTCGGCCATACCGCCCACATAAGGCAAGTCAGGGTGCACCACCGCAACGCAGAGCGGCCTCGGATAACCGCCCTCCTCGATCTGCCGCAGCAGATCCAGCGTAAGGTCCGGGTTGCACGAGAGGCTGTAGTGCACGCCGTCCGGTCCCTCGCGTCGGGCCACCAGCTGCACCAGTAGATTCACGTTCTGCCGCGCCAGATCACGCGCCACGTGCGTGTAGTTCTGACTGATGTAATCACGTTGCGCGCTGCCCGAACGCAGCAAGGCGCCTGACTGCATGTAGAACTCGTGCACCTGCACATTTTTCGGCAGCGCGTCACGCGCCTGATCCAGCGCATAGTGCGGATCGACTTGATCGGCGCCGAAATGGCGCTCAAGGAAAGGGGCGAGAAAGCGCGCTTCAAGTCCCGGCTTCGGCTGCGGGCGGGTCAGCGACAGCGCGGTGAACAGCGTCAGCGACCGATCCGCATCGGCGGCCGTGCGTTGATACAGCGCGTTGAGCAATCCGTGCGGCTTGCCCAGTCCGAGCGGTGCGGCCAAGCGCAGATGCGGGCCCAGCCAATCGGCAATATGCGCGGCGCAGTCGTCAGCCTGAGTAAATCGTTGCGTGATCGGCATGCGCCGGATGATGCCAGATCAGCAACCATTGGAAAATTGACTGCCGCCGCTGCGCACTGCATCGCTCGCCCTGCCGGCGTCTTGACAACGCATGACCTAGAATCGTGCGATGTCAGCACCATTCGCCACCGAACCAACACCGCAGCGACTCATGGCGCAACAAGCGCTCAGTCGCGCTGCCGGTGCACCCCTGATCTCCGGCAATACTGTCGATCTGCTCATCGATGCGGCCGCCAATTATGCCGCGTGGCTGAAGGCCATTCGCACAGCGCAGCATCGCGTTCTGCTGGAGAATTACATCATTCGCGACGACGCCGTCGGCCGCGAATTTCGCAACGCGCTGATCGAGCGGGCAAAGGCCGGCGTCACCGTCGCGGTGATCACTGACTGGGCGGGATGCCTGGGGCAGTCGCGCAGTCGTTTCTGGCAGCCGCTGCGCGCGGCCGGTGGCCAGGTGCACATTTTCAATCCGCCGCAGCTCGGCGAGCCGCTGGGCTGGATCAGCCGGGATCATCGCAAGCTGCTGGTCGTCGACGGCACCAAGGGTTTTCTTTCCGGCGTGTGCATCAGCGCCAAGTGGCTCGGCGACGCCTCACGCAACGTGCCACCGTGGCGCGATACCGGAGTCGCCGTCGAAGGCCCCGCCGTGGCAGAGATCGAAGCCGCGTTTGCGCAAAGCTGGCAGTTGTTCGGCACACCGTTGCCGATATTTTCTGCCAACGCGGCACCGTACGAGCCGACCGGCACGACCGACGTGCGCATCATCGCCACGCAGCCGACCAGCGCCAGCATGTATCGCCTCGATCAGCTGATTGCCGGCATGGCCAGCAAAACGCTGTGGCTGACCGACGCCTATTTTGTCGGCGTCTCGCCGTATGTACAGGCGCTCGTTTCCGCCGCGCGTGACGGCGTCGATGTGCGCCTGCTGGTGCCCGGCAGCAGCGATATTCCGGTGGTAGCCGGTATGTCGCGCGCCGGCTATCGACCCCTGCTCAAGGCCGGCATCCGCGTGTTCGAGTGGAACGGCTCGATGCTGCATGCCAAGACCGCCGTGGCTGATGGCCAGTGGGCGCGCGTGGGCTCCTCCAATCTCAATATCGCCAGCTGGCTGGGCAATTACGAAATCGACGTGGCGGTGGAGAACGCAACGTTCGCCGGCGAGCTTGCCGCGCAGTACGAACGCGATCTGGAGAACGCCACCGAGATCGTTCTGGTATCGCGCAAAAGGCGCAACCATACAAGCGACAGAGTGCGCAGCAGCGAGCACCGGCCGCCGCGCGTGCGCAAGGACGGCGGTAGTTCAAGTCGCGCTGCCGTAGGCGCATTGCGCATCGCCAACAGCGTGGGCGCGGCGCTAGGTAACCGCCGCGTGCTGGGCGATACGTCCATTGGCCCCATGCTCGCCGGCATCGCCGCGCTGATTGCCGTTGTCGTGATTGCCCTACTCTGGCCCGCCGTCATTGCGTGGCCGTGCGCCGTTATCGCGGCGTGGTTTGCACTGAATCTGGCCATTCAAGGCTGGCGGCTGCGCCGGCGTGGACAGCGCAATGCGCCGGCGAGTGCGGAGAGTGAGTAAACGGAGGCTCGCACCATCTGCCTCGAATTTTTTCGCTCATGTTTCGTCCCGACGTCTCGCTGCAGACGCGAAGGGCGAAGCAGTTTTGCTTGCGAAATAAACACAGCACGCAGCCAAGAGTACATTTGATCGGCGGTACATTTGATAAAGAATCCAATGCCGCTGGTTCGCAAATTCGGCAAAGCCTAACGCTGCAAAAAACAGTTGCCGCTCCAGGGCATCGCGCCTGCCATGTTAGGCTCGCCCTCCCATGTCCATATCCGAAACCAGCACTACGCGATCCGTTCTCAACCCCAGCACGCTTAACCGGCTGGTGCGTGATCTGCTGGGCGACGTGTTTCCGTTCGTGTGGATCGAGGGCGAGCTGTCCAACGTGGCCAAGCCGGCCTCGGGACATCTCTACTTCACCCTGAAAGACAGCGGCGCGCAGGTGCGCTGCGCGATGTTCAAACCGAAAAGTGCGTCGCTGCGCTTTCGCCCGGTCGACGGCATGCAGGTGCTGTTGCGCGCCAAGGTCGGGCTGTATGAGCCGCGCGGTGAATTTCAGCTGGTGGCCGAATCGATGGAGCCGGCCGGCGAAGGCGCATTGCAGCGCGAATTCGAACAGCTCAAGGCGCGACTCGATGCCGAAGGCCTCTTCGCGCAGGCGCGCAAGCGCCCGCTGCCGCGCTACGCCAGGCGTATCGGCGTCATCACCTCGGCTACCGGTGCCGCCGTGCGCGACGTACTCAGTGTGCTGGCGCGACGCTGGCCGCTGGCCGATGTGGAAATATTGCCCGTGCCCGTACAGGGTCGTGAAGCACCGCCGGCCATCGTCAAGATGCTCAACAAGGCCTCGACCAGCGGACGCTACGACGTGCTGCTGCTGACCCGCGGCGGCGGTTCAATGGAAGACCTGTGGGCATTCAACGACGAGGCCGTCGCGCGCGCCATCCATGCCAGCGCCGTGCCGGTCGTGTCGGCTGTCGGTCACGAAATCGATTTCAGCATTGCCGACTTCGTCGCCGATCTGCGCGCGCCAACGCCATCGGCCGCGGCCGAACTGCTGGTGCCCGACGCCGTGGCCACAGTGCGCCATCTGCAGCAGCTGCAGCAGCGTATGCTGACCCTGCAGCAACGAAAAATGCAGGCGCACTCGCAGCGCGTCGACCATCTGTTTCTGCGTTTGCAGGCACAACGCCCGCAGGCGCGACTCGCTCGCGATCGCGAACGCTTGATCCATTTGCACAGTCGCCTCATGGCGATGCTGCGCGAACAAGGCCAGCAGCGTCACACGCGCCTCGAACGCCTGCAAAACCGGCTGCTCGCCCAGCATCCGCGCGCGCAACTGCCGCTGCTGGCCCGCCGCCTGGCCGAACAGGATCAGCGACTGCGCCGCGCCATGGCGCTGACGCTGGAACGCAAACAGACGTCCGTTCGACATATCGGCCGCGCGCTGCAGGCGATAAGCCCGCTGGCCACCCTGGACCGCGGCTACGCAATTTTGTTTGATGATGCCGGTCGGGTACTTCGTTCGACAAACGCAGCAAGGCCGGGCGACCGGTTGACCGCCCGCCTCGCGGACGGCGAGTTGCGCGTCAAAGTCTCGCACGACTGACCGAGGAGTCGCGCAGCGTCGCTGCCCTCCTTGGCGAATGCGACTACCGGTTACTCCACCGCGCCCGTAGCCTTGTCCGCCAGCCGCACCAACGCACTGGCCGCGCTGACGAACTCCGACGGCATCATCACGATGGTCATGGTGTTCTGTTCGGCGCCGACTTCGGTAAGCATCTGCATGCGGCGCAGCTCCATCGCCATCGGCGTCTGGCCCATCTTGGTGGCTGCTTCCGTGAGCATCAGCGCGGCATCGTGCTCGGCTTCAGCCTTGATGATGCGGGCGCGCTTTTCGCGATGCGCCTCCGCTTCCTGCGCCATCGCGCGCTGCATCGACTGAGGAATTTCCACGTCCTTAATCTGCACGCGATCGACCATCACGCCCCACGGTTCGGTGACCTTGTCGATGATGTCGCCCAGCATGCTGGAAAGCTTCTCCTGCTCCTTCAGCAGCTCGTCCAGCGAGTGCTGACCCATCACGCTGCGCAGGCTGGTCAGTGCGGTCTGACGCACGGCATCCTCGAAGTTGGCCACCTCGATGATCGCGCGCTCGGGGTTGATCACCTTGTACCAGACGACCGCGCGCACCTTCACCGGCACGTTGTCGTTGGTCATGGTTTCCTGCGGCTCGATGTCCTGTGTGACCACGCGCATGTCGATCATCTGCATGCGATCAACAAAGGGAATGATCCAGGTCAAACCGGGCCCTTTGGTGGTCTGGTACTTGCCGAGCCGGAACACCAGGCCACGCTGATACTGCTGCAGGACGCGCAGGCCGGAGATAAACAGAAAAGCGATAACGACAATCGGTATCAGCGCTGACATGGACGTACACCCACGACAAGAGGAAGTTGGAGGCGACTAGTCTACGCCTCGCCCGGGAAAGCCAACGCATGCCGGGCTAGATTTGCGGCGACGATTGGCGGCTTGTCACAAGCGCTGAACGGGGTGGTCTTTTATGCTGGGCAAATTACAGCTTGCTGGAGTCCCCGCCATGCTCAAGAAGACCTACCCCTACTACCTCGCCAACCAGCCGCAGCAGCCGAACACCGATCTCGACGTGCTGGACAAGTACACCGGCAACGTCGCCACCCGCGTAGCGGTGCCCGACGCCAAGGCGACCGAAAAGGCGATCGTGGCCGCGGTGAAGGCGACCAAGCCGATGCGCGATTTCAAACCCTGGGCGCGCCAGGCTGTTTTGGAACATTGCGCGAAACGCTTTGCCGAACGCCGCGATGAACTGGCCGAAGCCTTGTGCATCGAGGCGGGCAAGCCGATCAAGGATTCGGCCGGAGAAGTAACGCGGCTGATCGAAACGTTTCAGATCGCCGCCCAGGAAGCCGTGCGCATCAACGGCGAAACCCTGAACCTGGAGCTGGCCAGCCGTCTGGACGGCTATCACGGTTATACGCGCCGCGTGCCGCTGGGCCCGGTTTCGTTGATCAGTCCGTTCAATTTTCCATTGAATCTGGTCGCGCACAAGGTCGCACCGGCAATCGCCGCCGGTTGTCCGTTTGTGCTGAAGCCGTCGGAGAAAACGCCGATCGGCGCGCTGATCATTGGCGAAGTGCTGGCCGAAACCGATCTGCCCAAAGGCGCATTCTCGATCCTCACGTTGGACGGCAAGCATGCCGACGCGCTGGTCGAGGACGAGCGCTTCAAGCTGCTGTCGTTTACCGGCGGCCAGATCGGCTGGGATCTGAAAGCGCGCGCCGGCCACAAGAAAGTGACGCTGGAACTGGGTGGCAACGCGGCCTGCATTGTCGATGCCGACCAGGGACCGAAGCTCGACTATGTGGTCGAACGGCTGGTGTTCGGCGCGTATTACCAGTCCGGCCAGAGCTGCATTGGCGTGCAGCGCATCATCGCGCACGACGACATCTACGACGCACTGAAAAAGAAGCTGGTCGCCGCCGTGAAAAAGCTCAAGGCCGGCGATCCGAAACTCAAGGATACGTTTCTCGGCCCGATGATCGACGAAGCCGCGGCCGAGCGACTGCAAGGCTGGATCGACGAGGCACGCAAGGCCGGCGGCAAGCTGCTGTGCGGCGGCAAGCGCAACGGCAACATGCTCGATGCCACGCTAATGGAAAACGTGCCGACCGACGCCAAAGCCAACCGCATGGAAGCCTTCGGTCCGTTCGCCCTGCTCGCCCGTTTCAGCGCGTTCGACGATGCGATTGCGATGGTCAACGACTCGGACTTCGGCCTGCAGGCGGGCATCTTTACCGACAGTCTTGAGCACGCGATGCGCGCCTGGAACGAACTGGAACAAGGCGGCGTAGTGGTCAACGACATCCCCAGCTTCCGCGTGGACAACATGCCTTACGGCGGCGTGAAACTTTCCGGCCTCGGCCGCGAGGGCGTGCGTTACGCGATCGAGGACATGACGGAAACCCGCCTGATGGTGATGCGCGAGCGTTGAACCGTCGGACTATCGACAGCGCGAAATCCGTTCACGCAGCCGGTGTCGGTTTGATCGGACCCAGCACCGGCATGGTGTTCCATCCGAGTTTTTCGTCGACGTAGTACTGGGCGATGCCGATGTATTCGTGAAAAGCCAGATCAGTGAGCATGAGGTTGGACGCGCTCGGCAGCAGCGATAGCTCGGCACCAAGCTGATCGCCGCTTACCGGCGTAGGACGCATGCTGAAATGCGCAAATTCGATCAGGCTGCGCCGCAGGTGAAAGCCGGACGTCACCAGCACCATGGTCTGCGGATCGTCCACCAGGATCAGCTCGCGGCTGTAGCGTGCATTCTCGAAGGTGTTCACGCTGAGCGTTTCGGTCTGGATGTCCTTCGGCAGCACGCCCAGGCCGGTCAGCACGCCGGCGTAGACCGTGGACTCCGCCGTGCCGTGTTTCTGGGAATCTCCGCCGGTGACCAGCATTAGGCACTGTTCGCCTGTCGTTTTGCAGGCGCGATAAAGGGCGACAGCACGAATGATCCGGCTGTCGGCGAACAGCGTTGGCTGCAGCGGGCCATCGTCCTCCAGGCGAGTGGTGCCTGCGGCCAGCAAAACGATGACGTTACGCGTTGACCAGCGGATAAACGGCGCGGTGCTGTAGCCGCTCTGCAGGTTTTCCAGCAGGCTGGCGGGAACCGGTCCGCAGGCCACCGCCAGAAACAGCAGCACGGTAAATACGCCGATGCCGCGCGCCAACATGCGCCGACGCGACCAGCTGGCCACCGCCGATAGCAGAACAAGCAGCCCCAACAGGCTTAGCGTCATGAAAACGGGATCGAAGGTAGGTGGCCAAGCGTAGCGCAGCCGATGGCTCGTCGCCGTGGGTCAGAAAATAATTGTTTCTGGCAAGAAACACAGCGGCGCCAACTTGCCTATTGAACGGTTGACCGGTCGTGACCACATAGCGGGCATCCAATCGGACATTTGTCGTGAAAAACCCCCTGCTACACTTCTTGTTCATCGCCTCTCTCGCGTTTTCCTTGCTACCGGGTATCTCCCGCGCGGCGCCCGATGCCGACGGCTACGTTGCCATACAGGTGCCCGACGTCACCCAGGCCGTCAGCTTTTTCCGTGACGTGATGAACTGCACCGTGATCAGCGATGACAGCCAGGCGCCGCTGGCGCAGGGTGCCCTGATGAGCTGCGGCCGCGAAACGGTTGTCGAGGTCAGCCGATCGAGCGGGCGCCCACCGCTGCATCAAAACACCCTCTCGCTCGACACCGACGATGGTCTGTCCGTGGTCGGTTGGCTGCGTGCGCATCACATTGCGACAACCGGGTCACCGACCCACCTCGCCGATGGCAAGGTTGCCGTAAACTTTGTGACCCCCTGGGGGCAGCCGCTGCAGCTGGTCGGACGCATGGCCACCGATGATCTTGTGCCCAGTACGGCATCCGCCGCCCGGCTTGCCTGGCAGTAGGCGAACACAAACCGTTCATTACCGCGCTTTTCATGGATGCATTGATATCAAGTAGCTCCCTTTCCACCAAGGCAGCGCTTCATGAGCAGGATCAAGGTCAATCAGGACCGCAGCGGTAAGCCGGTCGAACTTTTCTACGAGGATGTCGGCAGTGGCGCGCCGGTGGTGCTTATCCACGGCTGGCCGGTCAGCCAGCAAATGTGGGAAAACCAGATTCTGGCGCTGGCCAGCGGCGGCTTTCGCGTCATCAGCTATGACCGCCGCGGCTTTGGGCAGTCGTCCAAACCCTGGGATGGCTACGACTACGACACCCTCGCCGACGACCTGCAAGGCCTGCTGACCGCGCTCGACCTGAGTGATGTGACCCTGGTGGGGTTTTCCATGGGCGGTGGCGAAGTGGCCCGCTATATGGAACGCCATGGCGGCGAGCGGGTAAGCAAAGTCGCTTTCATCAGCGCAGTGACGCCTTTTCTTCTGAAAACCGACGACAACCCCGACGGCGTGGACAAGAGTACGTTCGACGGCATGATCGAGGGCATCACCAAGGATCGGGTGGCCTTTCTGGAAACCTTCGGCAAGGGATTTTTCGGCGTGAGCGCGATCCATCACCCGGTGAGCTCCGCCGTGCTCGAGTGGACCCAGTCGCTGGCGCTGCCCGCCTCGTTGAAGGCCACGCTGGACTGCGTGCGCTCGTTCAGCGAAACCGATTTTCGCGAAGATCTGAAAAAGATTCGGGTGCCCACCCTGGTTGTACACGGCGATAGCGACAAGACCGTGCCGCTGGCCGCCAGCGGCGAACGCACCGCCAAGTTGATTGCGTCGGCCACGCTGAAAACCTACGAAGGCGCGCCGCACGGGCTGTACATCAGCCACAAGGATCAGCTCAACGCCGACCTGCTGAGCTTTCTCAGAGCCCGCTAATCACGGCTGCAAAAAAGCGTCGGTATCTGATGACCTGAAAAAAAATGGCGCTCACGTGAGCGCCATTTTTCTGTGTATATCAACTCGGACAATAGCGCCGCCAAAGCGCGAACTATCCCTACTCGTCGGGCGTCACCTTTCAGCTATTCACTACGTCGTTTTTTCGAAGCAGGCGCGATACCGCTGCCAGCATGGTGCGCGTGTCATACGGTTTGAGCAGCACCTCATGGTCCCTGAATTCCAGCGGCACGTGCTCGTTGCCATAGCCCGACGCAAACAGAAACGGCACGCCCTTGTCTCGCAGCTTGGCAGCCAGCGGGAAAACCTCCTCGCGACCAAGGTTGACGTCGAGTACCGCGGCGTCAAACGACTCTCTATCAGCTGCCAACAGACCCTCGTTCAGCGTGGTCGCGCTGACTACGATATAGCCAACGTCGCCCAAAACATCTTCAAGCATCATGGCGATGAGCTCTTCATCCTCGGCCAGCAAAATTTTGGGCTTGTCACTCACGTGTACCTCCGTTGCGGCGTCCTACTTGGCGCGCCTTGCATAATATTTGAACTACCCAGGCAGAGTGTCGAGCGCACCGTGACGACGCCGTATGCCATCAGTGAAGCAGCGGTGCTCGCGTTCATCAATCCAAGTCCAGCGGGGCTTGCTATGCGCCCGCGAGCCATCGCGCCGGACCCGCCGAACGCTTGATTAGCCGTCGAACGGAGTGCGGTGAAGAATGGCGCTTCTTCAGTGACCGGCAGCGGCCGCAGCCGAACCTGTCTTGGTGGCGAACGGCGGCTTGGCCAGCCACACCGCACCGATCAGCAGGAAGAAAATCCAGCCGAGCGCATAAAACAGTTCGTTGAATGAGATCTGATAACCCTGCTGGGTAATCATGTCGTTGATCACGCTGGCGCCCAGCGGCACGTTGCCATGGCCGATCTGAGCTATCGCATTTTGCGCGATCGGGTTGTACGTGTTGATACTTTCGGCCAGCTGCGCGTGATGGACAACAGCACGTCTGTCCCACATGAAGGTCGTCAGTGATGCGGCAAAACTGCCGCCAAGCGTACGCAGGAAGGTAGCGAGTCCGGAGCCGCCAGCGATCTCGCCGGGATTGAGGTCGGACAGCAAAATGACCGTCACCGGCATAAAAAACAGGGCCACGCCCAAGCCCATCATCAGCTGCATCATGGCGACATGATAAAAGTCGATATCCAGGTAAAACTGCGAGCGCAAAAAGCACGTGCCGCCCATCACCACGAAGGCGACCGTGGCCAGAATGCGCAGGTCGAAACGCATGGCGTAGCGCCCGACGAAAAACGTCAATGCCAGCGGAATGATGCCCAGCGGCGCAGCGGCGAATCCTGCCCACGTGGCCGTGTAGCCAAGGTTGCGCTGCAGCCACTGCGGCAGCAGCAGATTGATGGCGAAGTACGCCGAGTACGACAGCACCAAGGCCAGCGTCCCGTACTTGAAATTGCGATGCCGAAGCAGCCGCAAATCGACAATAGGCTGCTTGTCGCCAAGCTCCCAGATCAGGAATACGGCAATGCTGATGGCAGAAACAATGGCGGTGACAACAATAAAGCCGGAGTCGAACCAGTCGGCATCGTTGCCTTTATCCAGCACGATCTGCAGCGCACCGACGCCGATGATCAACGAGACCAACCCGACGTAGTCCATTTTGGGTTTTTCGGTTTTCTCCACCCTGCCCTTCATCTGATTGGCAACAACCAGGCTCGCAAAAATGCCGATCGGTACGTTTATGAAGAAAATCCACGGCCAGGAATAGTTGTCGGTAATCCAGCCGCCGAGAATCGGGCCGGCGATGGGCGCCACCACGGCCACCATCGACAGTAGCGACAGCGCCATGCCGCGCTTGTCGGACGGATAAATGCCGATCATCAGGCTCTGGGTCACCGGATACATCGGTCCGGCCACCGCGCCCTGGATCGCGCGGAACAGAATCAACATGCCCATGCTTTGCGAGATGCCACACAGAAACGAGGCAATCACGAACAGCGCCGTACACGCGACAAAGAGTTTCACCTCACCGAAGCGCCGGGTAAGGAATCCGGTTAAAGGCAGTGAAATCGCCGTACTGACGGCGAACGAGGTGATGACCCACGTGCTTTCATCACTGCTGACGCCAAGATTGCCGGCGATGGTCGGCAGCGAGACGTTCGCGATCGTCGTGTCGAGCACCTGCATGAATACCGCCAGCGACAGGCCGATAGTGCTCATGGCCAGGTTTGGCGGACGAAACGATGCGGTCATGGAAATCTTTGAAAAAAACGATAGGCCGCGGCGTTGTCGGGCGGGGTAATAGCCAAGGCGCTGGGCCGGTGCCCGTTTTTGCAGGAAGCCGGTCAGCTGATGTGCCTGCTTTGGCGGCTTGAGCGGGTCGTAAGACTCGCTGAATGCGCGTGGATGCTAGATGGGGCCCTTATGCATGTCAAGGCACTAATACATTTATAAAATATTTTACAAGTTGACGTTAGGTCTTCGTGCAACGCTTGAGGCTCGCGGAACAGTGTATCGTTGACGGTTTGAAGTACAGCGCAAGCCGATGAAAACCATGCCGCCGTTCGCCCATGCCGGTTTTCTTGGCTATCTGGAACAGCTGGACGGTGGCATTTCACCCACCGCTGCCGCCTCCATGCCGGCACCGCTTGTCAGCTTGCTTTTCGTGCCGGATGGCAGTGGCCGAGCCACTCGATGCGCCGAACTCTTGCTGCAGTTACTGCGTGCACGTCTCTCCGTGCTGCAGGCAGCGTGGGACACCGAACTGGCGGCGGACGAGCTTCGTCGTCATCAGAAATTTGCCAAACCGGGACAGCCATCGCCGCATATCGTTGGACTTCGGCAGAAGCAGGCGGCCGCGCGGCAGGCTTCGAGTGTGGCGAAGCAGTCGTTGATCAAGGCGGCCAGCGGCTTTGTTCGGGAAGCCGGTGTCACCGTGCCACAGCGCCAGGCCCTCGAGCTGTTTATCGAGCGCTGGATCGAAGCGAACGTGCCCAAGGCCTTTGTTGCCGTTCCCTAGTCAGGCACAGACCTTTCTGGCTTGCATTGATTCCTTCAACAAACCATGCCTGCCTTCGTACGAACGCTAAATGGCGCCATGATCAGGCGCCGCGAACGCGCAAGGTCAGGCCTTTGAGGAAGTTGCGCAGCAGCTGGTCGCCGCAGAGGCGAAAATTCTTGTGGCCCGGCTGGCGAAACAGCGCGCTGAGTTCAGGCTTGGAAATCGGAAAGCCGGCATCGGCCAAAATCTGATGCATGTCGACGTCTTTCAGTTCGAAGGCCACGCGCAGCTTCTTCAGCACCACGTTGTTGGTGACGCGCTTTTCGACCGGCCGTGGCGGCTGGCTTTCGTCGCGACCGCGGCGCTGCACGATAAAGCCATCGAGGAAATGAGCCAGCACCGTGTTGCTGCACTCGACGTAGCCCGCCTCGCCCTCTTTTTTCAGCAGCGCCGGCACATCGTCCTTCTCGATCGGGAAATTCGCATCGGCCAGTTTGGTGATCTCCACCACCTTGCCGTCGCTGAGGTCGAGCATGTAGCGAATGCTGCGCAGTACGTCATTGTTGATCATCGCGGGTCCGGCAAAAGCGGTGGAAAGATCGCCATGCTACCGCGTCGGTCAATGCGCCGAGGCAAAGCAGCCGGCGCGCATGCGAAACTTCGCGCATCATGAGCGCACCGCTATATACGCTGACCGGCGCGAACCGGCATCAGCAAGACATCAGAAAAAGCCGTTTTGTCGCGCAGGCCGCACCGGCAACATCCATTGCTTCGGCGCTCGCTTTTGTGCGCGACATCAGCGACACGGAGGCAACCCATCACTGCTGGGCCTACCGTATCGGCCAGGACTATCGCTTCCATGACAACGGCGAACCCGGCGGCACGGCCGGAAGACCGATTCTGCAGGCGATCGAAAGCCAAGACATGGATAACGTCGTGGTGGTGGTCTCGCGCTGGTACGGCGGTATCAAGCTCGGTGCCGGTGGCCTGGTGCGCGCCTATGGCGGTACCGCGGCGGAATGCCTGCGGCGCGCCGAGCGGCTGCCGATGGTATTGATGGCACGCCTTGGCCTGCACTGCGACTTCGCCGAGCTGACTTTGCTGAAAGCACGACTGAAAGACTGGCAGGCCGATATACACAGCGAAACCTTCGACGCCGACGGCGTGCAGCTGCAACTGCAGTTGCCGGAAAGCCGCGTCGTCGAGGTGCAGGCGCGCATCGCCGATATCAGCCGCGGCCGCCGTGCCGCCACGCGGCTGGATTGAATCGCCGGCCATACACCCCACTTCAATGGCAATGTCCGTGGTCGACGCGATGCTTGCACCGCCTGACGCTGCGACATCACATATCGTCGATCCATCTTGCGAGAACTCATGAGCGACCCCTCGACCGACAAACCCCGCTCTGTCCGCCGCGTGGGCGCGCTGCGCCAGCTCTGGCCTTTCATCAAACCGCATCGCGCTCTGGCCATTGGCTGGCTTGTCTTTCTGGGGCTTTCATCGGGTGCGTCGCTGGTGCTGCCGATGGCGTTTCGGCACATCATCGACCAGGGTTTTGGCCATTCCAGTCTGGGCGTGATCAACGCCACCTTTATCGCGCTGTTCGGCGTGGCGCTGGTGCTGGCCTTCGCCACGGCCGCACGCTATTTCTGCATCACCCTTCTAAGCGAACGGGCGCTGGCCTCGCTGCGCGACAAGCTCTATTCGCATCTGATCCGCCTCGACGTCGGTTTTTTCGAAAAGAGTCGCGTCGGTGAATTGACCTCGCGCCTGAGCGCCGATACCGAAGTGGTGCAGGCCTTGATCGGATCGGGCGTGTCGATTGCGCTGCGCAGTGCCGTCATGCTGCTGGGCGCGGCCGTGGCGATGGTCTGGACGGCGCCCTCGCTGGCGGGTCTTACGGCACTCGTGATTCCCGGCGTCATGCTGCCGATCCTGGTCTTTGGCCGACGCGTACAGAAACTGTCGCGCGCCAGCCAGGACCGGCTGGCCGATGCCGCGGCCATCGCCAATGAAACCTTGAACGCCTCCACGGCGGTCAAGGCCTATGCACGCGAAGACATCGAAAGCGGCCGCTACGCCTCGGCCATCTATCGCGCCCTGGCCACCGCACGCCGCCGCATCGGCATGCGCTCGCTGCTGACCATGGCCGTTATCGTGCTGGTTTTCGGCGCCATCACCCTGGTGCTGTGGGTCGGTGCACGCCACGTGCTGCTTGGCACGATGGACGCCGGCGTGCTGGGTCAGTTCGTGCTGTACGCGATCTTTGCCGCCGGCTCGGTTGCCGGGCTGTCCGAAGTCTGGGGCGACGTGCTGCGTGCGGCCGGCGCGATGGAGCGCATTGGCGAACTGCTGGCCGAACGCGCCAGCATCACCGCACCGGCCAACCCGACCCGGCTGGCCCAGCCCGTGCGCGGCGAAATTCGCTTCGACGGCGTGACGTTCAACTACCCCACCCGCCCGGATGCCGCAGCGCTGCATGACTTCAGCCTCGTCATCAATCCGGGCGAGACGGTCGCGCTCGTCGGCCCATCCGGCGCCGGCAAAAGCACGGTGCTGTCGATGCTGCTGCGTTTCTACGACCCACAGGCCGGACGCATCGGCATCGACGGCGTCGACCTGCGCGCGCTGGCGCTGGACGAACTGCGTAAAACCATCGCCTTGGTGCCGCAGGAAACCATCATCTTCAGCGGCAGCGCGGCGGACAACATCCGCTTCGGCCGACAGGAGGCCAGCGACGAGGAAGTACGCGAGGCCGCCCGCGCCGCCGAAGCACACGATTTCATCAGCGCACTCAACGACGGTTACGCGGCGGAAATGGGCGAACGCGGCGTTCGCCTGTCCGGCGGCCAGCGCCAGCGCATCGCGATTGCCCGCGCGATCCTGCGCGACGCGCCACTGCTGCTGCTCGACGAAGCCACCTCCGCGCTGGATGCGCAGTCCGAAGCGGCCATCCAGCAGGCGCTGGAGCGGCTGGAGAAAGGCCGCACGACCCTCGTCATCGCCCATCGCCTGGCCACCGTCAAGCGCGCCGATCGCATCGTGGTGATGGACGGTGGCCGCATCGTGGCGCAAGGCACGCATGACGACCTGCTGGCCGAGGGCGGGCTTTACGCGGAACTGGCGCGGCTGCAGTTCGTCGCCTGAGGCAACTCTCTTAGCAAGCATGCTTAGCAAGCATGCTTAGCAAGCATGACTTTCGGCAGTATCAGCCGAATCGCATCCCCTCCAGCATCGACGGTTTTGGGGAGCAGATCGTTATGCGGACACTTTATATGCGCCGGTTGCTGGTATCGGGTATTGCCCTGGCCCTGAGCGGCGCCAGCCTTGGCAGCATCGCAGCTCCCATCACGGCGGCCGCCGACGCATCGGCGCTGGCACCGACCCAGCTGCCGCGCGGCGTGGTGCCCAGCCATTACGACGTCTCCATCGTTCCGCACGCGGCCGCTTTGAACTTCGACGGTCAGGTTACCGTCACCGTCGACGTGCAGCAGCCGACCGCCAGCATCACGCTCAATGCCGAGGACATGGCGTTCTCGAAAGTGGCCCTGACGTCGATCGACGGCAAGCCGGTGGCGACGCCCAAGGTGAGCATTGATGCCGGCGCCCAGACAGCGACGTTCACCTTTGCCAAACCGCTGGCCACAGGCAGCTACAAGCTGGCGATGACCTACACCGGCAAGATCGGCACCCAGGCCAACGGCCTGTTTGCGCTGGACTACGACACCAAGGCCGGCAAGCAGCGCGCGCTCTACACGCAGTTCGAAAACTCCGACGCGCGCCGCTTCATTCCTTCGTGGGACGAGCCCGCCTACAAGGCCACCTTCAATCTCAACGTGACCGTGCCGTCGGACCAGATGGCCGTGAGCAACATGCCGGCCGCCTCGACCACCAAGCTGGCCAACGGCCTGAGCCGCGTGACGTTCCAGCCGTCGCCGAAGATGTCCACCTATCTGCTGTTTTTCGGCACCGGCCAGTTCGATCGCGCCACTACCGTTTCCGATGGCACCGAGATCGGCGTGATTGCGCAGAAGGGCTCGGTCGACCAGGCCGACTTTGCCTTGAAGTCGGCGAAGGACGTGCTGCACGAATACAACCAGTATTTCGGCGTGCCCTACCCGCTGCCCAAGCTGGACAACATCGCGGCGCCTGGACAGAGCCAGTTCTTCAGCGCGATGGAAAACTGGGGCGCGATCTTTACCTTCGAGTACGGCCTGCTGCTGAATCCAGCCATCGCCACGCAGACCGACAAGCAGGAAGTGTTCAATACCGCCGCCCACGAAATGGCGCACCAGTGGTTTGGCGATCTGGTCACCATGCGCTGGTGGGACAACCTCTGGCTCAACGAAGGCTTTGCTTCGTGGATGGCCAGCCGCACCACCGAGAAGCTGCATCCGGAGTGGCACACCCACCTCTACGCTGTGGGCGTGCGCGAAGGCGCCATGAGCGTCGACGCGGTGGCTACCACGCATCCCATCGTGCAGAACATCGCCACCGTCGAGCAGGCCAGCCAAGCCTTCGACACCATCACCTATTCCAAGGGTGAGGCCGTTATCGGCATGCTCGAAGGCTACGTGGGCGAAGACGCCTGGCGCGCCGGCGTGCAGCGTTACATCAAGGCGCACGCCTACGGCAACACGGTGTCCGACGATTTGTGGAAGGCGATGGACGCGCAAGGCAACAAGCCGATCACCGCCATCGCGCACGACTTCACCCTGCAGCCCGGCATCCCGCTGATCAAAGTGGAAGCGGCCAGCTGCCAGTCGGGCACGACCACGGTCAACCTCACGCAGGGCGAGTTCACCCGCGATCGCCCCGACAAGACGCCGCTGCGCTGGCATGTGCCGGTGATCGCGCAGTCGCTTGGCGGCGCCGCGGTGAGCACGCTGGTCGACGGCCACGGAACACTCAAGGTGCCGGGCTGCGGCCCGATCGTGATTAACGCCGGCCAGAGCGGTTACTACCGCACGCTGTACACGCCGACGGCGTTCAAGGCGCTGAGCGAATCCTTCACCAAGCTGCCCGAGATCGACGAGCTGGGCCTGATGAACGATACCTGGTCGCTCGGCATGGCCGGTCTGCAGCCGGCTTCCGATGTGCTGGACCTGGACCAGCACGTGGCCGCCGACGCCAGCCCGGAAATGTGGGAAGAAGTCGCCGGCACCTTTGCCGCTCTCGACAACTATTACAAAGGTTATGCCGCGCGTCAGGCCGTGCTGCGCAAGTTCGCCATCGCACGTCTCTCACCTGCTTTTGCTCTTGTCGGCTGGACGCCGAAGGCCGATGAAAGCGGCCCGACCAAGATCCTGCGCACCGACCTGATCGCCACGTTGTCGCAGCTGGGCGACCAAGAGGTGATTGCCAAGGCGCGCGACTACTACACGCACCCGGATACGATGCCGTCGGAGCTGCGCAAGTCCATTCTCTACGTGGTCGCCAGCCACGCCGACGCGGCGACCTGGGACAAGCTGCACGCCCAGGCCAAGGCCGAAACCACGCCGCTGATCAAGGACGAGCTCTACAGCCTGCTGTCCACCAGCGAAGATGAAACGCTGGCCAAGCGCGCGCTGGATCTCTCGCTCACGCCCGAGCCCGGCGCCACCAGTAGTGCGGGCATGATTTCCGGCGTCTCCCGCCGTCATGCGGACCTGGCCTTCGACTTCGCCGTGGCCCACCGCGACCAGGTCGACAAGCTGGTCGACTCCACCTCCAGCAGCCGTTACTACCCGAGCCTGGGTGCGGCGTCGGTCGATCCGGCAATGGTCGGCAAGATCGAGGCCTACTCTCAGGCCCATATCGCCGTGAGTTCGCGGCGCGCAGCCGACACCGCCATCGCCGGCATCCGCTATCGCACGATGGTTCGCGAGAAGCGCCTGCCCGCTATCGATGCGTGGCTGAAGAAAAACGGCGGCTGATTCCGCTGTAGCTGAAACAAAAGGCCCCGCCATGCGGGGCCTTTTTTGTGAGCAAAGCGGCTTAGGAATTTGAGGTAACGCTCTGGCGCTTGGCCTCGATGAAACGGATGAATCGCTACGCGTCAAGCCAACGCGTTTTTATGGCAATCCATTCCCGTAGAAAGCTGCTCAAGCCTTAATTTCTATCGGCGCCGAGCTTTCAGACGGAGCTTCATTTACTTACTTGCTACGCTAGTCGGCGAAATATGCGTCATTCGAGACACACGACTAATGAGATTAAAACGATGATCCGCAAAGCCGAGCAAACAACCACCGCGGCCTCCACCGCCACCCGTGGATCTTTCGGCACACTGCCCGATGGCGAAGTGGTCGAGATGGTTACCCTGACCAACGAGCGCGGCGTAACCGCCCGTATCATCAGCCTGGGCGCAAGCCTGCAATCGCTGCTGATACCGGATCGTCGCGGCGTGCCGGGAGATATCGTGCTGGCCTATGCGAACCTTGAGGATTATCTCGCCAAGCCTCAATACTTCGGCGCCACGGTCGGGCGCTTCGCCAATCGCATTGCGCATGGCCAGTTCATCCTCGATGGCAAGACTTATCAGGTGCCGTTGAACGACGGCCCCCATGCCTTGCACGGCGGCATCAAGGGCTTTGACAAGGTCAACTGGCACGTCATCGAGATCACCTCCGGCGCCGAGCCCAGCGTCACCCTGCAATACGTCAGCCCCGACGGCGACATGGGTTTTCCGGGGACGCTGACGGTCAATGCCACGTACACGTTGAACAGCAACAACCAACTTAGCATCGACTACAGCGCCCGCACCGACAAGACCACGGCCGTCAACATCAGCAATCACACCTACTGGAATCTGGCCGGCGAAGGTTCGGGCAGCGTGATGGATCACATGCTGACGATTCCGGCGGACAGCATTACGCCGGTCGATGCCACGTTGATTCCCACCAGCGAATTCCTTGACGTCGCTGGCACGGCGTTCGACTTTCGTCAGGGCAAACCCATCGGCCGCGATATCCGCAACGGCAACGACGCACAGTTGGTTGGCGGCCGCGGCTACGACATGAACTGGGTGATCAGTCGCGAGGCGTCGGCCGAGCCGCGCGTGGTGGCGACCGTGTGCGATCCGCACAGCGGTCGCGTACTCACCTTGATGTCGACGCAGCCAGGCCTGCAGTTTTATTCCGGCAATTTTCTCGACGGCACCAGCGTCGGCAAAGCCGGCGGAGTCTATCGTCAGGGTGATGCGTTCGCACTCGAACCGCAGCTGTTTCCCGACACGCTCAACCGGCCGTCGTTTGGCTCAGGCGTGCTGGAGCCCGGCCAGACGTATCGCAACCTGATCATCTACCGGTTCTCGGTGGACCAGGGCTGAAAACCAACGAACGATTCGGCTTCCTGGCCGCGTCGTGCTGCCTATTTGTTGATAACACAGGCGCGCCAAAACGTAGTCTCCTGATTTGCTTGAACCCTATCGCGTGGGAGCCAAAAAAAACGCGGACTTTTTCAGGATCAATCACCCTTTCCCGCTTCTGACTCAAAAACTTTCCGCGCGACCTGCAAGGCAGACATCGCCGTTGGCCAACTGGAATAGAAGGCTAAATGAGTGATCGTGGCAATGATCTCGTCTTTGGTGATGCCGTTGTCCAGGGCCTTTTTCAAATGGAACGGCAGCTCGTTGTTGCGGTAGAGTGACATCAGGCTGGCGATCGTCACCAGGCTGCGATCGCGCGCCGACAGCGCCGGGTTCTCCCAGACATCGCCGAACAGGACTTTGTCGGTAACCTCCGCCAGATGCGGCGCAATATCGCCAAAGGATCGGCGTGCGTTGGTGGGTTCGTCAGCCATGCATTTCTCCGTTAGGTGCCGAGCGCGTTCGATCGGCGGATGAGTTGATCAAGCATCAGCGATCGATGATCAGTGAGCGACGAAACCGCCGTCGACCGGCAAAGCGACGCCGAGCACAAAGCTCGCGCCCGGGCTGCACAGCCACAGCACCGCCGCGGCGATTTCTTCGGGACGGCCCATGCGGCCGATCGGCTGATCGCGCAGAAATTCTTTCATCGCGTCAGGGTCGATACCGTCGCCCATCGGCGTATCGATGCAGCCGGGGCACACGGCATTGATGCGAATGCCGCGCGTGGCGTAATCCAGCGCGGCGCTCTTGGTCAGGCCGATCACGCCGTGCTTGCTGGCGTGGTAGGCCGAGCGACCGGCCAGTCCGACGAGCCCGCCCAGCGAGGAGCAGTTGACGATTGCACCGCTGCCCTGTTGGCGCATCTGCAGCAGCTCGTGTTTCATGCAGGTCCAGATGCCGCGCAGATTGACGGCATTCACTTCGTCGAACGCTTCCGAGGTTTCGTCGGTGACGTCGCCCATCGGGCCGAGAATGCCGGCGTTGTTGTATGCCATGTCCAGCCGGCCGAACGTGGCAACGGTGCGCTCGACCATCGCAGCGGCCTGCGCTTCGTCGGTGACGTCGCAGACGACGCTGATGGCCTGATGACCGGCCGCCGTCAGCGCTCCGGTGGCAGCCTTCAATGCCGCGTCGTTGCGGTCGGCAAGCACGACTACCGCACCCGCCTGGGCAAATGCCTTGGCCGTCGCCAGCCCCAAGCCGGAGCTGGCGCCGGTGACGAGGGCGACCTGGCCCTTGAAGTCATAAGTCGGATTCATCGATGGGTTCCTCGGATTCGAAAGTGTTTGGTTTGAGTTGTCTTGGCGCCGCTCGGCGCGCCTTGCCATTGCTGCCGCGCTGGACAAGCGGCCGTGCCCGGGAGCCAGAAGCTAGTCAGCCCGGCGTCGCACCGGCCAGATATTCCTCGTCGGTGACTTTTTCGAGCCAGATGACGTTCTTTCCGTCCAGCGCTTCCTGCACGGCGATGTGCGTCATCGCGGTGGTCGCCGTGGCGCCATGCCAGTGCTTGTGGCCCGGCGGGCACCAGATCACGTCGCCGGCACGAATTTCGACGATCGGCTCGCCCTCGCACTGCGTCCAGCCGCAGCCGGCGGTAACGATCAGCGTCTGGCCCAGCGGGTGGGTATGCCAGGCCGAACGGGCGCCGGGTTCGAACGTCACCGCCGCACAGGAAACCCGCGCCGGCGCCGGCGGATTGTTCAGCGGGTCGATGCGTACCGTGCCGGTGAAATAGTCGTCCGGGCCTTTCTGGGAAGGCTGCGAGCCTGCGCGCTTCAGTTCCATGGTGATGCTCCTCGTCGCCGGCGTGAAAAGAGCGAACCTCGTCGCCAGCGTCGAGGTCCGGCGTTCAAGGTAGTCTCCGAGGACATACGCGACTAGATGCCAATATGCGCATGAAGTTGTGAGAAAATCTCAGCAATGGCTCGCGTCAACACCAACGATCTGGTCGCCTTTCTCAGCGTGGCGCGCGAGCGCAGCTTTACCCGTGCCGCCGCCCAGCTGGGCGTATCGCCGTCCGCGCTTAGTCACACGATGCGTGGGCTCGAAGAGCGCCTGGGCATTCGCCTGCTCACCCGCACCACGCGCAGCGTGACGCCGACCGAGGCCGGCGAGCGCCTGCTGCGCTCGGTCGGCCCCCGGCTCGACGAAATCGAGGCAGAACTCGACGCGCTCGGCGACCTGCGCGACAAGCCCGCCGGCACCATCCGCATCAACGCCGACGAGAACGCGCTGACCTCGGTGCTCTGGCCAGCGCTGCGCCGATTTCTGCCGGACTACCCGGACATCAAGGTCGAAGTCGTCACCGATTACGGCCTGACCGACATCGCGGCGGAGGGCTTTGATGCTGGCGTCCGACTGGGCGGCATGGTCGCCAAGGACATGATCGCGTTGCCGATCGGCCCCGCCATGCGCATGCTGGTGGTCGCCGCGCCGGCGTATCTGAAAGGCCGAGCCAAGCTGAAAACGCCGCAGGATCTCACCCATCACGCCTGTATCAATCTGCGCCTGCCGACCTACGGCGGCCTCTATGCCTGGGAGTTCGAAAAGAACGGCAAGGAGCTGCGCGTACGCGTCGAAGGGCAGCTGATTTTCAACAGCATCCTGCCGATGCTCGAAGCGGTGCTGGACGGCTTCGGCATCGCCTACCTTTCCCAAACGCAGGTGCAAACCCACCTCGACAGCGGCGCACTCGTCCAGCTGCTCGCCGACTGGACGCCCTCATTCACCGGCTACCACCTGTACTACCCAAACCGCCGACAGCCGACTCAGGCATTCACCGTGCTGCTCGATGCGCTGCGTTATCGCGGCGCCGAATAAACGGATGGAAATAATGAGCGTCCAGCAAGCAAAGAACCGGTCATAAACCCAGAAACACAGAGTTATCGAAAGGGCAAAAGGTGTGTTGAGCTGCGGCAAACGGCCTTCGTGAGCGGCATGTTTACACCGCTGCTCAATTATCCTTACGACGCGCTGACGGGTGTGCCGAAGCGGTAACTCGATACGGTGAGCGTCCCCATGAAGTCTGTCTGGTGATAGATACGCGTGCCGGCATCATTGCCCGCTGCGCCAACCGCAACCATCAAAGGAAGCAGGTGATCCTCACGCGGGTGTGCGGCACGGGCTGCTGGCGCACCAGACCAATGCAGCAGGCGCTGGCGTCGATCGTCGAAGTCCGGCGTTACCAAAGTCTCGTTGAGCCAGCGGTCGAAAGTTGCCGAAGTCTCCGCGGCAGTACCATTCCTCATCGCGCGCGTATCGTGGAAGCTGAAGCCGCTGCCAATAATCAGCACACCTTCATCCCGCAACGGGGCGAGCAACTTGCCGACTTTGATGTGCTCGGCAGGATCGTAGTTTGCGTTTATCGACAATTGCACCAACGGCATGTCCGCATCTGGATAGATGGGATACATCAGGCTGAACGTGCCATGGTCGAAACCACGCCGGGGATCAAGGCCGGACGAAACGCCGCCACGCTCCAGCATGGCACTGACCGTCTGTGCCAGCGCCGGGTCGCCGGGCGCATCATAGCGGATGTGGTAGGTGTGTTGCGGGAAGCCGCCGTAGTCATAGAACATCGGCGGCTTGGCGGACGACGACACCAAAAAGCGATCCGTCTCCCAGTGGGCTGAGATCATCAGCACGGCGAGGGGTACTTGGCCAACTTCACGACGCACATCACGCAGCGAAGCCTCTAGCTGGTCGTACATCGCACCGCGTTCCGCTTTGAGCCACGGCCAGGGTCCGCCCCCGTGAGAAAGGAAATAAGTCGGCAGCCGCAATTGCGTCATCACATAGTCCTTGAGTCAGGGCGACGAGAGGTCAGGCCGTTGCTGCGCGGGCAGCCATCGTCGCCTTGGCCCACCACACCAGCTGATCGAGGGCCGCAATCGCCGAAGGCAATAACGCAGCCTCGATATCCTCGATAGGCTTGTTGCCGAACATGGGCAATACCGCCATGGCATCGCTGCCCCCGATGTGGACAGCGTTGCGCGTTGAGACCATCTGCAACTCAACACCGATGCCGCGCAGATGCTCGAGGGCACGTGCTCCGCCCACACTGCCATAACCGATCGCGGTGAAGGGCTTGCGATTCCACTCCTTGTAAGCTTGATCGAGCGCGTTTTTGAGCGCGCCGGTAATCGAGTGGTTGTATTCAGCAACGACGAAGATATAACCGTCGTATTGCGCAATAGTCTGCTGCCACCGGATAGCTTCGGGATCCTTGCTGGGCGCGTGTAACGTCGAGGCTACTTCGGCGAAGAAAGGCAGCGGGTGGTCGCGCAGATCGACCACTTCGACGTCCATATCTTGACGCGCCTGGGCTTGTTTCAACATCCATTGGGCAGGCTTGTCAGCGAACCTCGTCGGCCGGGTAGATCCGATGATGAGAGCAATGCGGGGCTTAGCAGCCATGGTTTCGTCCTGTATTGTGGTTACCAACAGAAACCAGCGTAGGAGCGTTCCCGTGTCCGCACAAGAAGGCACCATTTCGAAACCAGGTGAACATATAGATCCCGCGGCCTGCGAACACATCAGCCGCATGCTCGCGCGGATATGTGATAAGTGGACGCTACTCGTCATACGAGAGCTGGGCCGTGGACCGCGCCGGTTCAATGCGCTTCGCAGAGACGTTGGCGAGATCAGCCAAAAGATGCTGACCCAGACACTCAAGGAATTGGAGGAAAACGGTCTGGTGAGCCGGACTGTAACCCCCGTGACACCGCCGCAGGTCGAATACGCGCTGACCGCATTGGGCAAGGATTTTTTTCGCCCCGTGCGAGCACTTGCGGTATGGGTCGCAATCAATTCCGAGGAGATAACGCAGGCGCGCTCGGCTTACGCCAAGGTTCGCGCAAGCAACTGAGACGGTAAATGTGCCGCTCCTTGCGCGGGGGGCGATCAACGGTCAGTCAATAGCCTTTCAAACCGTTTTCGAGCGCGCAAAGCAAAAATAGATACGATCGCTGCCGCCGTTTACTTTGGGTGTCACTCACGCAGTCGAACGGTCGAAGTACGCCAGCGTCCAGCGAAGAGTCGTTGGTGCAAAGCATTCCAATCCTTGCCGCCGTGTTGACACGGCCGGCCTTAGCTTCCCCGCATGTCCGACCCTCTTCTGCAGCCGCGCCCCGAAGGCTTGTATTGTCCCGCCGGCGATTTCTTTATCGACCCGATGCTGCCGGTGACGCGTGCGGTGGTGACGCACGCGCACGGCGACCACGCGCGCTCGGGCAGCGGGTGGTATCAGGTCGCGGCGGCGGGTATAGGGCTGATGCGCGAGCGGTTGGGTCAGGATGCGCTGATCGATGCGCACGATTACGGCGAAACGTTTCGCATGGGCGATGTCGAGGTCTCGCTGCATCCGGCCGGGCACGTGCTCGGTTCGGCGCAGGTGCGCATGGCCTACGGCGGGCGCGTGGTCGTGGTGTCGGGCGACTACAAGCGCGATCCCGATCCCACGTGCGTACCGTTCGAACCGGTGCCGTGCGATGTCTTCGTCACCGAGTCCACATTTGGCCTTCCGGTGTATCGCTGGCCGCCGATGACTCAGGTGATCGACGACCTGCTGGCGTGGTGGGATGACTGCGCGCAGAAACAAATTCCCGCGGTACTGTTCTGCTACGCGCTGGGCAAGGCGCAGCGCATTCTGGCCGAACTCGCCCCGCGCACCGAGCGCACGGTGCATCTGCACGGCGCGATGCTTCGGCTGGTCGAGAGCTATCGCGAGGCCGGCGTGCGCATGGTGCCGACCGAGCCGGTGAGCGAGTCCGCGCGCGGCCGCGACTTTGCCGGTGAATTGATTCTGGCGCCGCCGTCCGCCGCCGGCTCGCCGTGGATGAAACGCTTCAGCAAGGCCTCGACCGGCTTCGCCTCGGGCTGGATGCAGATACGCGGCAATCGGCGCCGCCGCGGCTACGACCGCGGCTTCGTGGTGTCCGATCATGCCGACTGGCCGGGCCTGATCCGCAGCGTCGAAGACAGCCGAGCCAGCCGCATCTACGTCACGCACGGCGATGGCGATACGCTGATTCGTCACCTGCGCGATCTCGGCCACGATGCGCAGTCGCTGCGCGTATTGCGCGGCAGCGACAACGAGAGCGGCGGCTGATGCACCGCTTCGCCGCGCTGTACGCGGAACTTGATCGCACCGCGTCGACCCTGGCCAAACGCGAGGCCATCGCCAGCTATCTGCGCGACGCCCCCGCGGGCGACGCCGCCTGGGCGGTGTACGTGCTCGGCGGCGGCAAGCTGCGCCGGCTGGCCACCTCGACCGAACTGCGTCAGGCGCTGGCCGCCAGCACCGGCTACGCCGACTGGCTGATCGACGAAAGCTACGAGCAGGTCGGCGATCTCGCCGAGACCATCGCGCTGATGCTGCCTGAAGGCGACGGCTCGCTGGCCGATGAGCCATTGCAGACGTGGATGGAGCAACGTCTGCCCGCGCTGGCGAAGCTGGAGAGCGCCGATCGCATCGCGCAGCTGCAGGCCTGGTGGCGCGCGCTGCGTCCTGCGCAGGTGTTTCTGCTGAACAAGCTGATCACCGGCTCGCTGCGCGTCGGCGTATCGCATCGTCTCGTGGTGCAGGCCATCGCGCAGTGGTCAAATCAGCCGACCGATCTCATAGCGCACCGCATGAGCGGCACCTGGAAACCCTCCGCGGAAGCGCTTACTGCGTTGACGCGGGCCGCAGGGGATGACGAACATCTGGCCGATCGCCCTTATCCCTTTTTCCTCGCGTCGCCGATCGAACACGAAGTCGAAACGCTGGGCGACATGTCCGAATGGATGGCCGAATGGAAATGGGACGGCATCCGCGCGCAGCTGATGCGTCGCGATGGCAAGATCGGATTATGGTCACGCGGCGAAGAACGTCTGGACGGCCGTTTCCCCGAGATCGAACTGGCCGGCGCTGCGCTGAAAACCGACGGCGTTATCGACGGCGAAATTCTCGCCTGGGACGCGGCGTCAACGTTACCGCGACCATTTACGGCACTGCAGAAACGTATTGGAAAATTGAAACCCGGAGCGAAACTGTTGACCAGCGCGCCGGTGTGCTTCATGGCCTACGACCTGCTGGAACACGAAGGTAGCGATCTGCGCGAACAGCCGCTGCGCGAACGCCGCGACATGCTCGCCGCACTGATCGACGGTGTCGACCCCGCGCTGATGCTATCGCCGCCCGTGGTCGCCGACTCTTGGGCCGCGCTGACCGTCGAGCGCCAGCAGTCGCGCGAGCGCCAGACCGAAGGCCTGATGCTTAAGCGGCTCGACTCGCCGTATCGCGTGGGCCGCAAGCGCGGTGACTGGTGGAAATGGAAGGTCGATCCGTACACGCTCGACGCCGTGCTGCTGTACGCGCAGCCGGGCCACGGCCGCCGCTCCGGCCTGTTCACCGACTACACCTTCGGCGTCTGGGACGGCGACACGCTGGTGCCGGTGGCGAAGGCCTATTCGGGCCTCGACGACAAGGAGATCGGCCAGCTTGATCGCTGGATTCGTGCGCACACCACCGATCGTTTTGGTCCGGTGCGCGCGGTGGAAGCCACGCACGTGTTCGAGCTGGCGTTCGAAGCGGTGCAGCTTTCCACACGGCACAAATCCGGCGTGGCCACGCGCTTTCCGCGCATCCTGCGCTGGCGCACCGACAAGAGCATCGCTGATGCCGACAAGCTCGACGACCTCCGCCGCCTGGCGTCGGGCTGAAGCCCGCCTGCGCGCGTGGTTCGCCACGCTCGATCGCAAGCCCGCTGCTTTTCAGCGCGCGGCGTGGAAAGCATGGGCGGAAGGCCACAACGGTTTGATCCATGCGCCCACCGGCACCGGCAAAACCCTGGCCGCGGTGGGTGGCCCGCTGATCGACGCGGCGCTCCATCCGGCGCGTGGCCTGCAGCTGCTGTGGATCACGCCGCTGCGCTCGCTGGCCACGGATACGGCGCAGCATCTGACGACCGCGGTCGACGCGATGGAACTGCCCTGGCGCGTACTTCGCCGCACCGGCGACAGCAGCAGCGCCGAACGCGCACGGCTGCGCCGCGGCGACTGCGAGCTGCTGGTGACTACGCCGGAGAGTCTGGCGCTGCTGCTGAGCTACCCCGATGTCGCCGAGCGCTTTCGCCATCTTCGCGGCGTGGTGGTAGACGAGTGGCACGAGCTGATCGGCAACAAGCGCGGCACGCTGCTTCAACTGGGACTGTCGCGATTGCGCGGCTTGAAGCCCGAGCTGCGCGTGTGGGGCCTGTCGGCGACGCTGGGCAATCTTGATGAGGCGATGCAGACGCTGGCCGGTGACGGCGTGCTGATCGGCGGCAGCGGCAACAAGAAAATTCAGATCCAGACCGCCCTGCCCGACGCCGGCGAACGCTTTCCCTGGGCCGGCCATCTCGGCCTGAAGCAGCTGGCGCGCGTGCTGCGCGCGGTGCTCGACGTGCGCTCGGCGCTGGTGTTCGCCAACACGCGATCGCAGGCTGAGCTGTGGCATGAGGCGTTATCCGCCGTGTGGCCCGAGGCACCGGAAACACTGGCCGTGCACCACGGCTCGATCGATCCCAAGCTGCGCTTTGCGGTCGAGGAAGGTTTGCGCCAGGGCACGCTGCGCTGCGTGGTGGCGACGTCTAGCCTCGACCTGGGCGTGGATTTTTCCAGCGTCGACCGGGTGATCCAGATCGGCAGCCCCAAGGGCGTGGCGCGGCTGCTGCAGCGCGCCGGGCGCAGCGGCCATTCGCCCGGCCTGCCGTCGAAAATTCTGTGCGTGCCCACGCACCTGCTGGAGCTGGCCGAAATCGCCGCCGCACGGCGCGCGCTGGCCGCCCACCATCTGGAGCCGCGGCATCCACTGCGCGGCTGTCTCGACGTGCTGGCCCAGCACTTGCTGACGCGCGCGCTCGGCGGCGGTTTTCAGGCCGACCAGGCGTATGCCGAAGTGCGCTCCACGCGCGCCTATGCGCAGCTTCCGCGCGCGCAGTTCGATGCCGTGCTGGCTTACCTGCAGAACGGCGGCACCGCCTTAGTCGGCTATCCGGAATACCACAAGCTGCAGTGCGATTTGGACGGCCATTTCCACGTCGAGAGCAAGCGCGTGGCGCGATTGCACCGGCTGTCCATCGGCACCATCACCGCCGACGGCAGCCTGCAGGTGCGGTATATGAAAGGCGCGCGGCTCGGTGCCGTGGAAGAAAGTTTTGTCTCGCGGCTGCGACCGGGCGACCGTTTTCTGTTTGCCGGCAAACATCTGGAGCTGGTGCGCGTGCGCGACATGAATGCCTACGTGCGGCCGGCACCGAATCGCCAGGGTGGCGTGCCGCGCTGGATGGGTGGGCGCATGCCGTTGTCCAACGAACTGTCGACCGAACTGCGCCGCACCCTGGCCGACGCCGATGCGCCCGAAGCCGAGATGCGCGCATTGCATCCGCTGCTGGCAATCCAGCGCGCGCAGTCGCGCCTGCCGGAGGTCGACGAGGTGCTGATCGAACGCACGCATACGCGCGACGGCGAGCATCTCTTCGTCTACCCCTTCGCCGGCCGTCTGGCGCACGAAGGCCTAGCGGCCGTGCTCGGCTATCGGCTGGCGCAGATCGCCAAGGCCGACTACGGCTACGCGGTCAACGACTATGGTCTGGCCATCACCGCGCGCAAGCTGCCCGCGCTCGATGCCGAGACCATGCGCCAGCTGCTGCACCCGTGGGGCCTGCGCCGCGATATCCGTGCCAGCATCAACCTCACCGAACTGGCGCGGCGGCAGTTTCGCGAAGTGGCGCGCGTAGCTGGCCTCGTGTTCAACGGCTACCCCGGCCAGGACAAGACGCTGCGCCAGCTGCAGATTTCCAGCGGCCTGCTGTTCGACGTGCTGCGCCAGCACGATCCCGAGCATCCGCTGCTGTGGCAGGCCGAGCGCGAAGTGCTCGACCAGCAGCTCGACTACCCGCGCCTGCGCGACTGCCTGATCCGTATCGCGCGCGGCAAAATCCTCTACGTCGAACCGCCGCGCCTCACGCCGCTGTCGTTTCCGCTGTGGGTAGAGCGCCTTCGCGGCGGCGTGCACGCGGACGACTGGAAAAGCCGCGTCGAACGCATGCTGGCCACCCTCGAAAAAGCCGCCGACCGATGATCGAATCGCGTATCCGCCTCGCCGGCGATAGCTGGACCCTGCACGCCGACAGGGCCATGTACTGGCCGCGGCACAAGGCGCTACTGGTCACCGATGTGCACTTCGGCAAAGGCTCCGTTCTGCGGCGTTCCGGCGTGGC
>Ga0302220_10000139_pt1 | contig 65236 bp, 64 predicted proteins | sample II_Palsa_E1_3_FD_194572 | JGI IMG/M metagenome (GOLD analysis project Ga0302220, IMG submission 194572) | Peat permafrost microbial communities from Stordalen Mire near Abisko, Sweden - II_Palsa_E1_3 | ecosystem: Environmental > Terrestrial > Soil > Palsa > Peat permafrost | place: Sweden...
AAAGTCCAGTCTTTAATAAAAAGGATGAGAAACAGCGAGGCAAAGAAAATGACTTGCCTCAACGGATTGACGAAATGAATCAATAGATGACCAACGCCGATGGCGTGGAGCGTTCAGACTTCACTGAATCGGGGGTAAATGGCGTGCTGCATGCGGGGCGCGATGGGAACGCGCCGCCGGTAAGACCTATTCGTCGAAGCCGACGAATCGTGCGAACTGCTCGACCGGAGCACGCGGCATTCCGAGCCCGTTTACCGTGGAATCCTCCTGCGCGTAGCCCAGAGACATTCCGCACACGACGTCGTAGCCGGGTTCGAGATCGAGATGGGCTGCGATGACTTCCTGATAGCGTGCGAACGACACCTGTGCGCAGGTATCGAGACCGCGCGCGCGAGCGGCAATCATGATGGTCTGCAAGAACAGGCCATAGTCGAGCCAGCTATACTTTTTCAGGCGCGCATCGATCGTGAAGATCATACCGACCGGAGCGCCGAAGAAATCGAAGTTCCGGCCGGTCGCCCGGTAGCGCCCGGCAGCGTCCGCCTTGTCGATGCCTAGGGCTCCGTAATACCTCACCCCAAACTCCTCCTGCCGCGACCGGCAATTGTCAGGCAAGGGATCCGGCAGGTGTTGCAACGGCGGATGCGCTTCAGTCGCGTGGGCATCCGCGAGCGCATTGCTCAGTTGCCGTTTGAAGCTGCCGCCCAGCACGCGAACATGCCATGGCTGCGTGTTCGAATTACTGGGGGCGGTACGTGCGACATCGAGAATCTCTGCGATGTCTTTTTTCGAAACCGCGTCTGGGCGAAAGGCGCGAACCGCTTTCCGTGACCGGATAACGGAATCGACTATGTTGGCATCCGGATACATGTGAGGGCCGGTCTCCACGGCGTTAGGAATCTCTGTGTACATGGTGTTTCCATGATGGCACAGACGAAACGCAACCCGCGGTGAAAAAGCTGCAAGATGAAGTTGCAGCAGACAGGATCACCTAGCATTCGACCTGTCTGGCGACATCGGATATCTGCGCCCGCAGCCACTGAAGCGCGGGATCCTGGTCATTGCGCGCGTGCCACACCGCCCGCACCGACGACGCGGGTGTGGCATAGGGAACGGGCCGTGTGCGCAGTTCGCCGTTGCGCTCGAATTCACGCCCCAGCGGAGACGGGACAAGGGCCAGCATGTCGCTATCACGCAGCAGGGCGGGAATCGCGAGCGAATGGGCAACGGAAATACGTAGCCGGGGACGCGCGGGAGAATTCGCAAAGGCATCCTCGAGCGCCTGCCGGTCAAACATCTCCGATTGGCGCGCCAAGCCTCGCTCAAGGATAAACCCGCCTGCTGCCCCCTCCTCCTGTCCGCCCAACGAAATGGCCACGAGAGGATAATTCAGGAGGTCTTCCTGTGTAACGGCCCGCTCACCCATGGGATGGTCTTGACGCATCGCCAGAACCTCCGTTTGCTTCCAGAGCAGCATCGACTGAAACCGCGACGGCACCTCGGCGAAAATCCCGACGGCGATATCAATTCGGCCAATGTCGATTTGTCCGGCAAGATCGAGTCTCGTTGAAGGCCTGACGATCAGATTGACCATGGGGGCTCCCGCACTGAGCCTCTGACTCAAGCGGCCGAGCAACAGCATCGTAATGTAGTCGTTGGCGGCCACCACGAATTCGCGGCTCGCGACGTTCGGCAGGAATGGCTCGTTACCCAAGGCATTCTGGATCTGCTGGAGTGCATTGCGCAGCGGCATGGCCATGGCCTCCGCGCGCGCAGTAGGCTCCATCCCTTTCGCCGTGCGCACAAAAAGGTCGTCCTCGAGTACGTCGCGCAAGCGACCGAGCGCGTGACTGATCGCGGATTGACTGAGATTGAGCCGTTTGCCCGCGAGAAGCAGGTTGCGGTCTTCAAATATCGCATCGAATACGCGCAAAAGGTTGAGGTCAATCCTCGCGAGGTTCATCCTTCTATCCGGAACACGTTGCGTTGCAAATATTCTACCCTTGCGACGCCATCGCCCCCCCGTGCCCTCGTCTCCCGACTATTCGGCCACGCACTGCCCCGCTTCGAGCCTGCTCAAAAACGCATCGAATCCCTCGATGGGAAGCGGGCGGCAGAAATAGTAGCCCTGATACGCATGGCATCCCGCCGCAGCAAGGAAGTCCCGCTGCGCCTCGGTCTCCACACCTTCGGCAATCACCCCGAGGCCCAGACTCTGCGCGAGCGCCACGATGGCTCGGGCGATCACCGCATCGTTGGGGTCGACCAGAACATCACGCACGAATGACCGGTCGATTTTCAACTGATCCAATGGCAAACGCTTCAAATAGGACAGCGACGAATAGCCGATACCGAAGTCGTCCAGCGAGAAAACCACTCCCCTCGCTTTGAGTGCCCCCATCTTCTGGATGATGTCCTGCGCATTGTCGACCAGCACGCTCTCCGTCAACTCCAGCTTCAACCTGTCCGGCCTCGCAGAGGTTCGACTGATGATGGCCAAAACCTTGTGCACGAAATCAGGTTCACGGAACTGCTGGACACTGACATTGACCGCAATCGAGAGGTCCGCTGTCTCCGGCCGCGTGGCCCATTGCGCCAGTTGCGCGCAGGCCGCCTCCATGACCCAGCTTCCCAGCGCGAGGATCAGGCCCGTTTCTTCAGCCAGCGGAATGAAATCGGCCGGAGGCACGATACCGCGCGTGGGATGCTGCCAGCGCACGAGCGCCTCGGCGCCTGTGATGCGGGTGCCGTCGACCTGTGCCTGGTAGTGAAGCAGGAACTGATTTTCCTCGATTGCATTGCGCAACCCCGCCTCCAGTGCAGCCCGCTCCACCACCACCGTTTGCATGTCGGGATCGAAGAAGCACACCGCATTGCGGCCTTTTTCCTTGGACTTGTACATCGCAAGGTCCGCCTGCTTCAGGAGTTCGTCGATCGACGCCTGATGTCCTCTGAACACGGTCGCGCCTACGCTCGCGGTGCTGCGGTATTCAATGTCGCCAAGTTGATACGGATTCCCCAGGACGGCAAGAATCTTTTCGCCCAGAGCTTCGGTCTGACTCGCCGCCTCTTCGCGGTTTTCGTGCAAGCTTCCCAGCACCACCACGAACTCGTCGCCCCCTACCCGCGCCACCGTGTCGCTCTCGAGTACGCTGGACGCCAAACGTTGCGCCACTTGCTGCAACAGCAGGTCGCCCTTGTCGTGACCCAAGGTATCGTTCAACGTCTTGAAGTGGTCCAGGTCGATAAACAACAAGGCGCCGCACGCTTCGCTCCGGGCGCTGGCCGTGATCGCCTGCTTCAGCCGGTCCAGCAGCAAGGTCCGGTTAGGCAAGTGAGTCAGCGCGTCGAAGAAGGCCAACTCCTTGATTCGCTCTTCCGCGATCTTGCGCTCGGTAATGTCGTGATGCGTGCCGACGTAGTGACTGACGACCCCATCCTCGCTCGTCACCGCGGAAATGGCGAGCCATTTGGGATACACGTCGCCATTCTTGCGGCGGTCCCAGATCTCGCCCTGCCATCCACCGTCGCGGTGGATCGCCGCCCACATCTCGCGGAAGAAGGCTGCGTCGTGACGGCCTGACTGCAGCACGCGCGGTGTCAGGCCCACGATTTCCTCGGGCGTATAACCCGTGCATTGGGTGAAAGCCGAGTTCACGCGCAGGATCGTGGCGTTGGCGTCGGTAATCATCATTGGCTCTTGCGAATCGAACGCGGCCGCGGCAATCCGCAGTTCGGCTTCGACCTGTTTGCGCTCCGTAATGTCGCGCCCGCTCGTGCGAAAGCCGATGAAATCGCCTTTGGCATCACTGATCGGCACCCACGAAACGGACAGCCAGATCAGCGATCCGTCCTTGCGAATGCAGCGAAACTCGAGGTCCTCTCCGCGAAATCCCTGCTGCCCCTTCAGAAACTCAGGTACGACGCGTGGGAGATCTTCCGGGTAGATCAAGGTGCCCGCGAAGTCGGGCATGGCCATGCACTCCTCGACCGTGTATCCGATGTACTCCTTCACAGACGGGTTGATCCAGCGTGGCTTGCCGTCTTGCCCCCACCAGACCTCCCAGTTGACCGTGCAGTCGGCAATCGCGCGGAATTTTTCCTCGTTCTCGCGCAATTCCTTCGTCATCGTCGAGGCGAGCCGCATCGCGCGGCCGCGGCCGGTCATCATCAGCCAGGTGAGGAACGCCAGCAGCAGGCTCAGGCCCGTGCCGATGCTGGCGATCAACCATGCCGCGTTACGGCCGAAGCGGTCTTTGAAGTCGTCCTGGGCGCTCATCGTCAGTGTCCAGTCATGACCGCCGACGACCAGATATTCGTTCGCCGAAATGTCCGCCGGCAAATGCCGCCCGGCCGCTTCAGGTGTGCGATGCAGCAGTGCCGCAGCCGACGGTTCGACGCCATCGTAGATTGCGATAGTCAGGCCGGGCGGCTGCTCGCCATACAGACTGGCGATCACGTCATGCATGCGGAACGAGGCGTAGACCCAGCCGACCAGGTGCGCCCGGCGCTGGGCGACGCTGTCCTGCGGCTGCCCGCGAGCGTAGATGGGCAGGTACATGATGAAACCGGGGCGGGCATTGGCTTCGGTATCCACCGACAGGCGGACCTTGCCGGAAATGGTGGCCATGCCGGAGTCGCGCGCCTGCTCCATGGCGCGCCGCCTCACGGGCTCGGTCCACGCATCGAAGCCGGGCGCCGCGCGATTGAGGCCGATATACGGCTCGCGCTGGATGATGGGCGCGTAGTCTCCGCGTGAGCCGGCGGGCTGGATCGTGTAGTCGGGCAGTCCCTGCCGCCGCATGGCGTCGACATGACCATCCTTTTGCGTGGCGGGTACCCAAGCGACCATGCCAATGGCCTGGATGCCAGAAAAGTTGGCGTCGAGATCGAGCGTGCCGACGTAATCGTGGAACCGCTCGCGATCCACCTCGCCGGTGGCCGCAAACAGGCTCTGCACGCCGCGCAGCAGGAGTTCGTACGTGCCCATCCGCTGTTCGATCCGGCTGACGGCGTCGCCCAGCGAGAAGTCGAACTGCGTGAGCAATTCGTGACGGGCAGCCTGCCGCTCATGGTCCCAAAGCGTCCACGTAACGCTCAGTGAAGCGGACAGGACCAGGAGTGGCAGGAGAACCAGGCGCGCCCAGCTCACGGCGGCGTCTGGAAATTGACCATCGAATCGGCGAGGTCAGGTTTGAAATACTTCTCGAAGATCCGCCGTATGGTGCCGTCGGCACGCATGTCATTCACAAGGGCGCGCCACTTTTCGCGTTCCGCCGGCGACAGTGCCTTCTTCGACATGATCAGGCCGTGCGGGACGGCGGGATCGTTGAACTCCACGATGGTGGTCACATCGCGGATTTTCTTTTCGTCGATTGCGGGGTAATCGAAGGGCTCAATGATCATCCCCTGGATGCGCCGCAGGATCAGCGCCTGATACAGCGGATCCAGACCGCCGGCCTGGGTGACGCGGTTCTCGGTCGCCAAGGTGTCGACCAGCCGGTTGGCCGACTCGCTATAACGGAAGCTGCGGATAACGCCGAGCTGAAACTGGTCGTTGTGCTCGAAATCGGCTAGCTGGTGGATGTCTGCATCCTTGCGCACAAGCAGGTAGTACTTGTTGCTGAAATACCAGGCGAAATCCGCGTACTGGTCACGCTCATCGTTAGCAATGCCGGACAGGCTGAAATCGAGCGCGCCGGATTCGATCAGCTTCCAGATCCGGGCCCGCGACATGAGGCTAACCCTGATCTGGCAACCGCTGCGACGGATCAGCTCGTCGGCGAAATCTTTGTCGATACCCGAGTCGGTATCGACCGAATAGAGCAGACCGTGATCGTGCAACGCCAGCGTAAAGGAACGCGAACAGGTAGGACCGGCTGCCATTGCGCTGCCAATACAGCTTAACGCAAGTAGCAAACCGCCAAGGCTACGTCGAATCACAGCGTCTCCATCGTGCGAAGGTGACTAGGATACTGCCTTCAATTTTGTCAAAAACGACGCCCACCGAGGATTTCCCCGCCCCGTCGCTGCGTGGGTGTCGACAGGATACCGGTTTTTGTGCAATTTTTTCCGATCGCCAGCTTACACCTGTCTATTAGAGCCGTGGAAACATTTAATTCGAAAGTGCTCCTAACGCGGTATCGGCAGCGCGCTGCATTTCTTAAGGGTGAGCGGATATAAATATTCGAAATTCGACTACCGGCTTTGCTCTGATCCCAGTATAAATTTCAGTTCCCTGTACTCTTTGGGTTGTTGAATGGCGGGTTTAGACAATCGAAAAAGGAACTTGAATGGTCGAACTGGACGATATGCGCCTGTTCCGCGCCCTCGGTGTATCGCCATCGCTCGCGGCAGCCGCCCGACTCCTGAACCTCACGCCACCCGCAGTCACGATCCGGCTGCAAAGGTTGGAGGAGCGCCTGGGCGTTCGATTAGCCGTAAGGGAAGCACGGGGCATTTCACTGACCGATGAAGGCCGACGCTTCCTCGACGAAGCGAACGAACTGCTCGAACGTATAGAAGCCATCCCGTCTAACGTGTCGGGCGAGACAGGCAACGTAAGCGGCAATCTGCGGGTGGTTGCGCCACTGGGCTTCGGTCGCGCTTACGTCTCCTCGATCATCGGCGATCTGCGCAAGGCACACCCGAAGCTCGCTGTTTCATTGTATTTATCCGAGAGCCCCCTCATCGCTGCCGCTGGTGCCGACGTCGTCATCAGCATTGGCAATCTCAAGGCCTCTTCATGGATCGGGCATTTCCTTGCACCGAACGACCGGCTACTGTGCGCCAGTCCCGCATTTGCGCGCCGCTTGCGGCATGTGGCACATCCCTCCGAGCTTGCAGAGTTCGAATGCCTGTGTCTGCGGGAGAACGACGAGGACTTGCCGCGCTGGCGGTTCACGCCACGCGACGGTGACGCGAAGCACTCACAGAAATCGGTGACCGTCCGGATATCCGGGGCGCTTTCCAGCAACGACGGCACCGTGATCAGAGACTGGGCGATCAATGGGCTCGGAATTGCCGAGCGGTCCGAGTGGGACGTTGCGCATTTGATCGCGGAAGGGCAACTCGTCCGCGTGTTGCCTGCGTGGAGCCTGGCGCGTGCGCCAGTCATCGCATTGCTGCCGACTCGCCAAGGGGTGTCGGTCCGCCAGCGCGTGTTTCTCGATGCGGCAAAGCGCGCGCTGAATCCTCCTCCGTGGCGGGGCTGACTCGAGCGGTGCAGGCGCAGCCGTTCTAGCCAAGCTCAAAGCCGCTTTCCGACAAGCGGGTCTTCACTGTCAACGTACCCTCGCGCAGTTCCCAAAGCTTGATTTCATACCGGCGCAGGCCGCGGCGAATAAACGGTTCATTGTCCATGAACTTCGCGGCGTCCTCTTTCGTCGCTGCATACAGTACCGTCATGCCCTCGCCCACGAGCTGCCCCTCGTTGATGAACGGACCGGACAGGAAGACCCGGTCTTCATATTCCATCATGTAGCGAAGATGTTCCGGAATGTGCGGCACGATCTCCGCAACCGGCGTGACGGGATAGCTGAATGCGACGAACAGGCGCTTCCTTAGATTGGGCTCAATCAGCCGTTGAATTTCAGCTTGAACATCGTCAGACATGGCACATCTCCATCAGGTTAGCGAACTAAATTGCGAGCGACCGCACGTTGCAACATCACTAACGGGTCACTGGGAAACTACTGAGCTCTGCCGCCGGTTGAACATCGCAAAGCCGAAAACGATGGCGAAACAAGCGGCTGGGACGAGGTAGGCGGCGGAGATGCCCACACGGTCAGCGATTGCGCCCATACAAAGCGGCGCCACGGCCCCGCCGAACAGCGCCATCACCTGGAAAGACGCAGCCTGCTTGGTACGATGGCCCAGATCCTTTACCCCGAGAGCAAAGATCGTGGGAAACATGATCGACTCGAAGAAAAATACCACCATGAGTGCGATAACGGATACCGGACCCAGGCCCGCAACGACGAAGAGGCACAGCACCAAAGATACCAACGCATAGACAGCGAGCAGGCTCCCCGGCTGGAAGCGATGCATAAAGCCGGTCGACAGAAATCTACCCACCGTGAAAGCGATCATGCCGCCCGACAACATGAACGCGGCGCTATGAACCGGAAGACCTGCCCAGTGCTCCGTGGCGTAGTTGATAAAAAACGCGGCAATGCCGACTTGCGCAGAAAAGTAGAAGAACTGGGCAAACACGCTGAAGATGAAGCGGCGTTGCTGCCGCAGCGGGGCCACATATTTCAGCGGCTCAGTCAGCGTCTCGCTGTCTTCGATTTCCGGCAAGTGTGCGCGCCAGAATGCGGCGGCCAGCAGCAACACGACGGCAGCAATCGCGACATAGGTCAGCCTCACTGAACCCATGCTGCTAACGAACGTTGCGCCATCGCGAAAGAAGAACAGGCCACCTATGATCGGCCCTGCGAAGGAACCAAGACCCGTGAAAGCCTGCGCGAGGTTGAGCCTGCGCGCACCGCCCTCCGGCGCGCCTAGCACCGTGACATAAGGGTTTGCGGCGGTCTCCAGACAGGCGGCGCCCGAGGCGAGCACGAACAGGGCAAGCAGGAAGGGAGCAAACCGGTTATAGGCCGTGGCGGGTACGAACATCAGTGCGCCGATGGCGAATACGACCAGCCCAAGCAGGATGCCGCGCTTGTAGCCGTAGCGGTTCACGTACGCCCCAGACGGAATGGCAACGAGGAAGTACGCGCCGAAATAGCAGGCCTGCAGCAGCGCCGATTCCATGCGGCTTACGCTGAGAGTCTGCTGAAAATGCTTATTAAGGACATCGAGGAGACCATAGGTCAAGCCCCACGCAAAAAACAGACTGATCACCAGGGCGAGTGCAATTCCATAGCGGTGCTGGAGGGTACCTGTTGAAGTGACGGGACGATTGACCGTACTAGAGAGCGATGTCATGGCTGCACCTTCCTGGCGTCGAGTGTGAGACCTGCCGAGTGTTGTGCCGCCTTGATCAAGGCGGCGTAGTCGTCATTCGCGGCGCCCAAAGCGACCGCGTGCTGCAGCGCCTGCGCGACGAGCGCAGTGAGTCGAAGCGGCACGTGCAGCGACTCGCCCGCCTCCAGGATAAGGCCCACGTCCTTTTGCATCTGTTCGACCGTGAAGGTCGGCGTGAAATCGTAGTCCTTCAGTTGCACAGCCTTGGATCGCACGACGGGCGAGGCGACGGCGCTGCCACCTATCACGTCCCACATCGCTTGCCATTCGAGCCCGCCCCGTTGCCCAAGGGCTAATGCTTCAGCAAGCGTCGCCGCCGTGCTCGCGACCATCAGGTTGATCACCAGTTTCATAACGCGCGACTCGTCGCCAGATCCAATGTAGAACTGCGATGGACCGAGTAACCTCAACAACGGCAGCACCCGCTGGTAATCGTGTTCGGTGCCCGATGCTATCGAGGTCAGTTGGGCGTTCTCAATCATCTGCGGATTACCGGATACCGCGACTCGCAGATACGGAACGCCTGCCGTTGAAAGGATCTGCGCGACGCGTCGACTTGCTGCCAGCGATACGGTACTGGTGTCGACGTACAGTTGGCCGGGACGGGCGTACTGGGCCACCTGCTGTGCGACCGATTCGAAGGCCCGGTCATTGGGCAGCGAAGAGAGGACAATATCGGTGTTGCCGACGAGCGCTTCCACGCTGTCCTGGGTTTCGAGGCCAGCTTGACGCGCATCGGAGATTCGCGCGAGGGTCGCGTCGTATCCGCTCACACGGTGTCCGCCCCGTATGAAGTGTCTCGCCATGGGCAAACCCATCTTGCCGACACCAATCATGCCGACATTAAGGGCTATCTCTGGATGAGACGTGGGCGGCACGCCGGGAGGAATAACGAGGGGATGGTTCAAGGTGTCTCCTGATTGATCTGCACTCAACGTCAGGCGATAAGTCCGAAAGGCCAATCGCATCAACCGTCTTGCTTTGAGTTGATCTTATGAGTGGCGCCGTCATCCAGTCCAACAACAAATGGGTCTCGACGTCATGCTTTTTTGTTATCGGCGCGGGCCAAGGATGGGCAAACATGAGCACCCGAAGTCCGATGCCGGAAAGTTATGAAGTCCGGAAAAAAATGGTGTTGGATTTCGCTTCCCGAGCCCCCTAGCATGGGTTGGCGGACGAACAATCCCGTTTGGAACACCGTCAAACCCAAAGGACATGGAAATGGATATCTCCCCGGAAGAAATGGAAGCCACCCGAATCGCCCGCTGGGGCAAGGTCGCGCCGTACGGCGAAACTTTCATCGAGAGCCGCCTGCCCGGCTTCAGCAAGCGCCTCTACAAGCTCATCAACCGCGGCGTGCTCGAGAACAAGGGCGTCGAGCCGGCCATCAAGGGCGCGCACCGCTTTGGCGTGACGCTGATTGAAGTTCCGGTCGGCCAGGGCGCCAACCTGCACTCGCACAAGACCGAAGAGGTCTTTTTCCCGCTGAACGGCAAGATGATCGTCGTCTGGGGTGACCACGGCGAACACGAAGTCGAGCTCAATCAATGGGACTGCATCTCAATGCCCACCGGCGTAATGCGCGGCTTTCGCAACCCCAATGACCACGATCTGGTGATCTACTCGGTGGTCGGCGGCAAGGATGAGGAAGTCGGCCGCATCGAGTGGCACCCGGATGTGCTGAAAGCTGCCGAAGGCAGCGGCCTCGCCTACGACGGCACCGGCTACCTGAAAACGGAAGTCTGAGTTTTACCGGGCAGAACAATTGACATGTCAGGAGGCGTAATAAAAATGAAACTGGAAAACCCGTCGGACGGTTCCGGCCCCAGCGATCGGGAAGCCATTCCCGCTACACCGGAGGCGCTGCTCGCGGCCGTGCTCGGTTCGAATCAGCGTACGTCGGATCCCCGTCTGAAACAGATTCTCGATGCACTGCTACGCCACCTGCATGAGTTCGCCTCGGAGGTTCAGCTTGGTTATGCTGAACTCGAACGTGGCCTGGACTTCCTGGTCCGCATTGGCAAAGCAACCGGACCGGAGAAACACGAAGGGATACTGCTCGCGGATATCCTCGGTCTCGCCACGCTCGTGGGATTGATCGACGCGAAGAAGGCTCTGGCGGCGGGAGGAACGGAGCCTGCCCTGATAGGACCGTTCTGGCGGGCAAACCAGCCCATTCGCCCGAATGGCGCGACGATTGCCAGCGCCAGCACGCCAGGCGCCAGGCTCTTTGTGGATGGCCAGGTTCTCTCGCTCGACGGCAAGCCAATTGCCAATGCGCGTGTGGAGACATGGCAGGCCTCTCCCGGTGGTCTCTACGAGAACCAGGACCCGGAGCAGGAAGAAATGAACCTGCGGGCGCGGTTCGAGACCGACGAAAACGGCCGCTTCTCGTTTCACAGCGTGCGCCCGGCGGGCTACGCGGTTCCCGTCGACGGCCCGTGCGGCGAACTGCTGGCCTTGCAGCGGCGCGACATCATGCGTCCGGCTCACCTGCACTTCATCGTGATGGTCGAAGGATACAAGACGCTCGCCACGCAGATCTTCGATGCCGACGATCCCAACGCCTATCGCGACGTCGTTTTCGGCGCGGTCGGCTCGCTATTGCAACGCTTCGAGCGGGACCCGGACGGCAGCTACAGGCTCAACCTGCAGTTACGTCTCGAGCCCGGCACGATGCGCATTCCGATGTGTCCGCTGCCTAACTAGGACGCACCCTCAACGCCGCCGCTTTATCGGTGGCGTTTTTTAATTGGAGAATTGTCGATTGAACGCCTCGCACGCCCCTGTCACCATCTTTGCTACTTTCGTTCCCAGCCAGGGCCATGAAGCCGACGTTGAAGCCGTATTGCAAGCGGTGATCGCGCCGACGCGCGCGGAAACCGGTTGCCTTCGCTTTGACCTCTACCGAAGCACCACCCGTCCGACCACCTTCCAGCTATTTGAAATATTCACGAACCCGGAAGCGATCGCATATCACCGCACTACGGCGCATTACCAAAGATACCGTCAGGCAATCGAGGCTCTCCTCAAGACACCGCCGATCGCCACGACAGTCGAAGGCGTCGACGTGGCCTAGCGCTTCCGTCGCAGCGCGGACCGCGCGAATCAGACGCTTTCTGGCCGGCTCGCCTGGCTCATCTCTGCCATCGACCACCATCCGTTCTCGATGAGCGTCTGAGCGGTTTCACAGATCAGCTTCATCAGCGTTAGCGTGGCGCGCGAAGGCGGCCGCTGCACTGCGCGGGCAAGGAATCGCTCAAGCACAAGGCCGCTGATGGGGACGGCCCGCAGTCTTCCGGCTTCAATCTCGCTGTGCACCGCTGAGGCGAAATGCACAGTCCAGCCGATTCCTTCACAGACGAGTTGTGCGGCAACGGTTGCGGATTCCACTTCCATGGTGTCGTCCAATACGACGTTAGCTTTCGCCGCTGAGCGCTCGAGCGCCAGCCTCACGCCCGATTTCTGCAGCCCGGTCAAAATCAACGGCACGCCCTTCAGGTCTTGAACGTCGAGCTCGGCGACGTCGAGACGTCGATCGTCAGCGGGACCGATGGCGCAGATCTTCTCCGACATCAACGGCTCTGCATGGATCTGCGAGCTGGCCGCGATCGGCCCGCTAAGCACAGCGATGTCCAAGACCCCTTGCTCCAGTGAGTCAGACAGGGACGGCGAAAAGCTTTCGCTCACCCGCAGTTTGATTTCAGGGTATTGGTTGCGTACCGCACGAGTCAGCGGCAGTACCAGAACGCTTGCGAGTGCCGGCGGCAAGCCAAGCGCAACCGGGCCACGCGCCGCCCCTTGCAAGTCGATAATATCGACCTTGATCTGATCGGCGTAGCGCAGCAGAAAGGTCGCGCGGTCGAGCAGCAGTTCGCCCTCCACCGTTAGCGACGCGCCTCGAGCGTGCCTCTCAACCAGCTGGATGCCGAGCTCGGACTCCAGCAACTGGATTTGCCGGCTGAGCGCAGGCTGCGCGATATGCAGAACCGCAGCGGCACGGCCGAAGTGCTGGTGCGCAGCGAGCACTTTAAAGTATCGCAGTTGCCGTAGATCCATCAAAAACCTCGATCTCTTCTTGAGCGCTCGCAGCGCATCGTGTTTGAACTCATGCAACGGTCAGAACGTCGGCAATCAGATTGCAAAACCAGTCCTGCGCTGCCGTATCCGCCGCCCGCTCCTGCCAATACAGATTGACATCGAATGGCTTGATAGCCAGTGGCAGAGGTAAAACGCGAACCTGGCCCTCCTCAGCAAACGCCTGAGCGATACGCGTGGGAAGCGTGAGAACGAGGTCGCTGTTCGCGACCACGGCTGACAGGTTCGTAATGTGCGGCACACGCAACGTCACCTTGCGTGACAAACCCATTTCGACCATGGCGTCATCCACGAGATTGTGACCCGAAGACAACGCACCGACCACATGTCTCGCGCGAACGTACTCGTCGACAGAGAGCGTCTTTTTGATTCGCGGATGCTTACGACTGACCACACACGAGTATGTCTCAACGAAGAGGCGGCGGCGGCGCGCCTGGCCGCCGATAAAGCGCAGATTCCCGATCGCGGCGTCGATGTGTCCGGTGTTGAGCCAGTCCGCGGTTCTCTCCAGATCGAGCTGCACGATTTCGAGTTCGACGCTGGGTGCCGCGCGCTGCAGCCGCTCGATGATTCGCGGCAGGAAATGAAGCTCCCCCAGATCGGAAAGTGCAAGTCGGAAGCAGCGATTCGATGTGGCCGCAACAAAGCTCTGCGTGGCCGCGATCGCGCCTTCAATGCGGTCGAGAGCTTGCCTGAACGTCTCGTACAGTTGACTCGCGTTGAACGTAGGCTCCATGCCCCCACGGGTGCGCGTGAAGAGCGAGTCGTGCAGCAGCGTGCGCAGGCGTGCCAACGCGTGACTGACTGACGGTTGCGTCAGATTCAATCTCTGGGCAGCCGCGCTTACGCTGCCCGTCTCGTAGATGGCAACGAAGGCCCGCACGAGGTTCAGATCGGTGGCGGTGGTACCCATGCGTTGATTATAGACACCATCTATTAGCAATGAAAAAGAATGGTGATTTGATCAATAGCATGGGCACTCCTAGAATCGAGCCAACCACTCAGGAATACCCTTATGAAAACCGTTCACGATCTCTCATACGACCTGCTTCGGCGTCATGGCCTGACCACGGTCTTCGGCAATCCAGGTTCAAACGAACTCCCGTTTCTCAAGAATTTCCCATCTGACTTCAAGTACATCCTCGGTCTGCATGAGGGCGTCGTCATGGGAATGGCGGACGGATTTGCGCAGGCCACCGGCAGGACGGCATTTGTCAATCTGCACTCCGCCGCCGGGATAGGCAACGCAATGGGCGCGCTCGCCAATGCCTGGAACGCGCATACGCCGCTGGTCGTCACTGCGGGGCAGCAGGTGCGCTCGATGATGGGCATCGAGCCGCTCCTCGCTAACGTGGAGGCCGCGAATCTGCCCAAGCCGCTCGTCAAGTGGAGTTGTGAACCGTCCTGCGCAGAAGAGGTTCCGCTGGCTCTGGCACGCGCCATTCATACGGCAAGCGCGCCTGCGCCAGGCCCCGTGTATCTTTCGATTCCGTACGACGACTGGGACAAGCCTGCGCCTGAGACGGCCCGATATCTGCTCGACCGGACTGTCCAGCACGCCGGCGTGCCGCCGGCGGAACTCCTGCGGGCGCTTGCCGCGAAATTGCAGCAGGCAAAGAACCCAGTACTGGTCCTGGGCCCTGATGTCGACGCGCAAAACGCAAACGAGGCGGCAGTCGAACTGGCTGAGCGCCTACGCATGCCGGTCTGGATGGCACCCTCGGCGCCGCGCTGCTCATTCCCTACGACCCATGCGTGCTTCAGAGGCGTACTGCCTGCCGGAATCGCCAGCATCTCGCGCCTCCTCGAAGGACACGACCGGATCCTCGTGGTGGGTGCGCCCGTCTTCCGCTATCACCAGTTTGAGCCCGGCGAGTTTCTGCCTGCCGGCGCCGAACTGATCTCCATCACGTGCGATGTGCTGGAAGCGACGCGCGCGCCGATGGGTGACGCCATCGTTGCGGATATTGCCTTGACGCTTAGCGCGCTCGTCGATCACGTGAACCCCTCAAGCCGCCCGATGCCGTTGGCTCTGCCCCGCCCTGAAGCCGCGCCGGAAGCGTCGGGGCCTCTCACGCCGGAACGCGTGTTCGACATCATCAATGAGGTCGCGCCGAGCGATGCCATTTACGTGAACGAATCCACCTCGACGACGAACATCCTCTGGCAGCGCCTACGCATGACGTCGAAGGGCAGCTACTACTTCGCGGCTGCAGGCGGCCTCGGTTTTGCGATGCCCGCGGCGGTCGGGGTTCAGCTTGCGCGACCCGAGCGCCGCGTGATCGGCATCATCGGCGATGGTTCGGCTAACTATGGAATTACGGCTCTGTGGACTGCGGCGCAATACAACATCCCGTCGATTTTCATCATCATGAAGAACGGGACTTACGGCGCACTTCGCTGGTTCGCCGGCGTGCTCAATGCAGAAGACGTACCCGGCCTTGACGTACCGGGCATCGACTTCTGCGCGCTGGCGAATGGGTACGGCGTCAAGACACATCGCGCGCAATCCGCCGCGGCTTTACGTGCTGCCCTGAGCGAAGCGCTGAACACAGCCGGACCCGTGCTCATCGAAGTGGAAACCCGGCAAGCGTAAGTCGAAGAGAACAGTCATGAGCAAACCAGTCAATGTTGAGGACTACCGTGTTCTTGCGCGAAAACGCCTCCCGAAGAGGGTCTTTGATTATCTTGAAGGCGGCGCCGAATACGAAACCGGACTTGCGCATAATCGCGCAGTGTTTCAGCGAGTTCGCCTGCGTTCTCGCCGGCTGGTGGATGTGAGCAGTCGCGAGAGCAGCACCACGTTGTTCGACAAGCGGATCCCCGCACCGCTCTTGATCGCGACGACCGGATTGAACGGATCATTCTGGCCCAGATTGTGTCAAAACGCTTTGTGGAGCGCTAAAATTTGCCATCCGATAGCGAGGGATTAGCAAGATGAAGCGGTTCGTTCAAGGCGACAATCGTACGCAAAGCTTTCTCCTCCCTGAAGCGCTCGATGACTACGTGACGGACACAAACCCCGTGCGCGTAGTTGATGTTTTTGTCGATGAGCTTGATCTTCATAAGCTTGGGTTTGAAGGCGTCGAACCAGCGTTGACTGGTCGGCCGTCGTACCATCCCGAGGTGATGCTCAAGATCTATATCTACGGTTACCTGAACCGTATTCAGTCGAGCCGCCGCCTTGAACGCGAGGCCCAGCGCAACGTCGAACTGATGTGGCTCACTGGCCGGCTGGCACCGGACTTCAAGACCATTGCGCGCTTCCGTAAAGACAACGGCAAAGCGATCCGTAGCGTCTGCCGTCAGTTCGTCGTGCTGTGCCAGCGTCTGGACCTCTTCGCCGAAGCGATCGTTGCGATTGACGGCAGCAAGTTCAAGGCGGTGAACCACCGCGACCGTAACTTCACGAGCGCGAAGCTTGAACGACGCATGCGCGATATCGAGTCAAGTATCGCTCGCTATCTCGAGGCGATGGACACAGCGGATCGTCAGGAGCCTGCAATTGCGAAGGTCCGGACGGAGCGATTGCAAGACAAGATTGCGGCCTTGAAGGAGCAGATGCGAGGCCTCAAGGAGATCGAGGTTCAACTCAACGCAGCACCCGACAAACAGGTATCGCTCACGGATCCAGATGCCCGTTCGATGAAGACACGAGGCACGGGGGTTGTCGGCTACAACGTCCAGACTGCGGTTGACACGAAGCACCACCTGATCGTCGCGCACGTCGTTACCAATGATGGCATCGATCGTGATCAGTTAACCTCAATGGCGAAGCTTGCCCGTACAGAGATGGCCGTGGACAAGCTCACTGCAGTTGCGGATCGGGGTTACTACAAGAGCGAGGAGATACTGGCATGCCATGAGGCCGGAATAAGCGTGTTCGTTGCGAAGCCGGTGACATCGAGCGCAACGGCTAATGGCCGCTTCGGCAAGGATGACTTCATTTACCACGCACAGACGAACGAATATCGGTGCCCGGCGGGCCAGCGGCTAATCTGGCGATTCTCGACTGTAGAGCGCGGTCTGAAGATCAGTAAGTACTGGAGTTCGAATTGCCAGCAATGTTCGCTAAAAGGGGACTGCACTCCAGGCCCTCAACGTCGCGTGGCACGCTGGGAGCACGAAGCTATTCTTGACGGGATGCAGGCGCGACTTGATCATGCCCCTGAGATGATGCGCATCCGGCGACAGACTGTCGAGCACCCGTTCGGGACGATCAAGGCATGGATGGGCGCCACTCATTTCCTGACACGGACCATCGAACGCGTGAGCACGGAAATGAGCTTGCACGTGCTTGCGTACAACATGAAGCGAGTGATCAAGCTACTCGGTTCAGAAGCGTTGATGACGGCGATGCGGGCGTGAGGCCTGTTGGGAGGTGCTGCGCCTTCGCAATACTTCGGCTGTGATTTGACGCTCGGATCGCCGCAATCGAAAAGTCGCGACCTGCGGCAAGACAGGTTTCGTAAATTCCCGGTGACTCAGCGTTTTGACACGCTCTGGGCCGAAGGGCGACATTGCCCTCGCCCGCTCGGCGGCCCGCTTCGGCATTCCGTTTCTGCTATCCACGGCTTCCAATGCTTCAATCGAGGAAGTTGCGGAGCACGCTGACGGCGATCTGTGGTTCCAACTCTACGTTGTCCATAGAAAGCTGGCCGAGCAGTTGGTCCTGCGCGCCATGGACGCCGGCTACTCCACCCTGGTCCTGACAGTCGACGTTGCGGTCAATGGCAAACGCGAGCGCGACATGCGAAATGGCTTCGCGATGCCGATGCATTACGGCTTGCGGAGCCTGCTCGACGGTGCGACTCATCCGCGCTGGTCAATGAGCTATCTGCGGCACGGCATGCCGCAACTCGCCAACTTCATCAGTGCCGACGCCAGTGATACAGAACTGCAGGCGGCGCTAATGAGTCGCCAGAGCTTGCGCGACTCGGCTGCCCGAACGTTGAATGTCTGTCGCGCGACTACCTTGCTTTTCCAGACTCTGCCGGAAAAGCAGAATCTGTTCGGGGAAAATGAGCTTCTGATGCTTGTCGCACGAGAATGCGGCGTTTTGTCACAAGGGCTACACTATGACAACGCCCTGCTCTACCAAAGCATCTGTACTCCCCGAAGGAATGACGGTTAGATGAGAAACATAACAATTCGCCAACTAAAAATTTTCGAAAGCGTTGCGCGTAATTTAAGTTTTTCCCGAGCGGCTGAAGACCTGCACCTGACCCAGCCCGCCGTATCTATGCAAATCAAGCAGATGGAAGACCACGCCGGCATGCCGCTGTTCACCCAGGCGGGCAAGCGGATCGCCTTGACCGAGGCGGGCAAGGTCATGTTGCGCCATAGCATGGTGATTCTTGCGGATCTGAAAGCTGCCGAACTGTCGATTAACAACCTCAAGGCCGGCGGCGCCCAGCGCCTGCGTGTGGGGCTGGTGACATCGGGCAGTTATTTTTTTCCGCACCTGATCGGTGCATTTCTGCATGGCAAGGACGACGTCGAACTCGACATGACGGTGCGCAGTCGCGACCAGCTCATTGCGCTGTTGCGAAGCGACCAGATCGATCTCGCCGTGATGGTTCACGCGCCCGATGATCCGGCCATCGTAGCCGAGGCATTCGCACCGAACCCCTTCGTGCTGGTCGCCTCTCCGACGCATCCGCTTGCCTACGAGCGGAACATCCCGTATCTGCGGATCGCGCACGAATGCCTGATCGTCAGGGAGAGCGGCACGGACACCCGCAGCGCCGCCAACTCCACGTTCGGCAACCACGAGTCGACCCCGCGCTTCATGGAGATCGGCTGCGCTGAAGCGATCAAACAGTCGGTCATGGCGGGCATGGGCATCAGCTTTCTTTCGACGCAGGCGGTTCAGTTCGAAGTACGAGCCGGCCTGCTCACGGTGCTCGATGTGCAGGGCTTTCCACTTAAACGCCATTGGTGCGTGGTCCACCGTGCGGACCGGCATTTGCCACCCGCGGCCCTAGACTTCCGGCAATTTCTTCTCACCGAAGGCGGCGCGCGGCTCGAACAGTTCACGGGGATCGACAAGGTGCATACAGGCATGGATCTTCTACCTCCTGATGACACAGCTCGAGAAACACGCGCGATTACCAGCACTAGCGCCCGCCACGAAGTCGCGCTTCGTACCCGCGCCCTCTTACGAGACGACGGACTGCCAGATGAGCATCACGTTCAGAGCCAGAATCACGCCGGTGGCGACGACAGCGGTGCCGATCAGCTTGCGGCCCGCCGTAAAGCCGCCCATCACTGAGCGACGCGACGACAGCACGACGAGTGCGACGAGCGGAATCGGCAGAATGATGCTCAGCACGATCTGGCTATCAATCATCGCTTTCATGGGATTGCACGTCATACAGACGATGACGGCCGGCACCATGGTGATGAGGCGTCGCAGGAGTACCGGCGTCTTGAAGCCGACAAAGCCCTGCATGATGTTCTGCCCAGCCATCGTTCCGACCACGGAACTGGAGATGCCCGATGCCAGCAGGGAGACCAGGAACAGCGCGGCCGCACCGGTGCCCAGCACAGGCGTCAGTGTGTGATAGGCCACCGCGATGTCGGAGATGCCTGGGGCCTTCTTGCTGAATACTGAAGCGGACATCGTCACCATCGCCAGATTGACGAGCCCGGCGAAGCCCAATGCGATCACCACTTCGCGGTTCGAAAACCGCACCAGCTTGCGGCGCTGATAGTCGTTGCGCGCCGGCGCACGGTTCTGCGTCAGACCCGAGTGCAGATAAATGGTGTGCGGCATGATAGTGGCGCCGACGATACCCACCGCGAGCATCAGTGCATCGTTGCCGTGCAGATGCGGCACGAAGGTATGAAAGATTGCGGCATGCCAGTCCGGCGGCGCAATGACGAGCTCGCACAGATAGCTCAGACCGATCACGGTAATCAGCGCGGCGATGACGATTTCGAGCGGACGGAAGCCTTTTTTGTCGAGCGAGAGAATGCCGATCGTGACGACGCCCGTGATCAGCAGCCCCCAGCCCATCGCCAGATGGAACAGCAGCGAGATGCCCATCGCCGCACCCATGAACTCGGCGAGATCGGTTGCCATGGCGGCAATTTCCGAGCCGACCCACATTCCCATCACGAGCGGACGCGGAAACTGGTCACGGCACAATTCCGCGAGACTGCGGCCGGTTACGATTCCGACCTTGGCGGACATCGCCTGAAACAGCATCGCCACGAGGCTCGACACCAGCACCACCCAAAGCAGCTCGTACCCATAGGTCGAGCCGGCCTGAATGTTGGTCGCAAAGTTGCCCGGGTCCATGTAGCCCACTGAAGCGATCACAGCGGGACCGGCGAATGGCAGCAGCGCACGCACGCCGCGGCGGTTGTTGTCGAGCGTGTCGCGCATCGCCGTTACGGTGTCGGCTGTCGCTTCCCCGGAAAGAGCGTAGCTGGCGGTTCGTTTAATTGCCATCAACATGATGAGCGCCTCTTTACAGTGCTACGTGGTGTCGAGATGGACTGACTGCTTCTACCCCGCCACCAGACGGGACAGCATCGAATCCGGATCGGGCGCCGCGGGCCCGTGGTTCGGATCGAACCTGCGGGCGCACGGCGCCGCGGCTACTGCGGGACTGCGGAACTGCGTGCTTACGCAAGCACGTCGCGGCGCTGCTTCAGGTTGTGGATCGCGTCGAGGGTTTCGTCGTCGACGCGCAAATGCTCCCTGAGCAGTTGACGCGGCACACTGGCCAGCCACTGCGACAGGGTCACTTCCGAGAAGTGGTCCGACTTGAAAATCTCGAGGAACACAAGGTCGTCCTTACCGGTGTTCTTGATGTAGTGACCGAGGTTCTTCTCGACGTAGCCCACATCACCCGGGTTGAAGTCCACCGTCTGCGCCGCCGGGCCCGTGTTGAACACCGTCATGCGGCCGGTTCCCTTGATGAAGTACTGCCATTCATCGTTATCCGGGTGCCAGTGCAACTCACGCAGACCACCCGGCTTCACCGTCACGAGTGCCGCTGCCACGGTCTTCGAAATCGGGAAGTTGCGGCTGTCGACGATGCGCACTTCGCCGCCCGCGCTCGAGATGGTCGGCGCCATCGAGCCCATGCGGAAAATGAACGGATGATCCGGACGGCCTGCCGGCGACGCGCAGTACTCCTGATCTGCAGCAAGAGGACCCGCCTTCGCGCCCTGGTAAATCCACAACTGTTCGAGCGGGATTTCCTTGAATTTTTCGGCCGGCACACCGAAGTTCTGGGCCAGAATATCCGGCGGGGTATGCGCGAGCCAGTCCGATACCATCAGCGTGTTGAATTCGCCCGCCGCACCGTTATCGAAGGCCAGCACGAATTCACCGCCGTTGTCGCCCAGACCTTGCAGCGAGTGCGGCAGACCCGGCGGGAAGTACCAGATGTCGCCGGATTGCACATCGGCGACTTCAGCGCGACCCTTAGTATCGATGGTCGTGATACGAACCTCGCCGCTGACCATGATGGCCCACTCAGCTTGCTGGTGCCAGTGCAGTTCGCGCACGCCGCCTGGTCCGAGGCGCATATTCACGCCGGCAATGTCCTTCGATACCGGAAACGCCTTCGTCGTTACCTCACGCGCCCAGCCACCCGCCTGAATGCGCTTGTGCGCTTCATTGAAGGATGCCCAGGGAATCGGCATGCCGCCTACGTCCGTCGGCGGCGGGTTGTTGAACGAAGGCAAAACGTCGCGCAGCTGTGGATTCTGCGGGCCGGGCTCGGAAATCGCTGCGGGCGTCGAGTTGATGGCGCCTTGCAAGGGACTGTCGGGGTTGCCGAATTCAGCGGCCTTGGCGACAGCCGATGCTCCAAGCGCTACAGCGCCGGCAGCAGCCCCGGCCAATACGCTGCGACGTGTCAAATCAGTCATGCTTGCTTCTCCTAACTATTTCTCTTGATCGATTCCCGGACATCAAGGCCGACGCCTGTGCGACACGGGCTGTAGGGAGGGACCCGCTGTTTCCTTTGCTGCAGTGAGCCGCCGCTCAAGGTGGATGGCTCACTGCAGCAGCAGGACAACGTCCTCGCCGTGCCGCAAATATTAAGAATGCGAGGCAAGAATGACCAATCAGGATTTCTTCGCGAAACCATCAACACCTCTGATACATCAACTGCGCGAATCCCGTTACGATCTGCGCACGACCTGAGTGAGGTTGTTGGGTGCGTTCCAACCATAAGATAGGAGTGTGATCATGGGTAGCTTCAGCATTGCGCATTGGCTGATCGTTCTGGCGATCGTCTCGCTAGTCTTCGGCACGAAAAAGATCCGGAATCTCGGCGCGGATCTCGGCGGCGCGATCAAGGGTTTCAAGGAAGGCATGCAGGACGTTGAACCGGTGGCTGCGGAGGCCGGTGCCAAGCGTAGGCCCGAGAGCGGGTCGATCGAAGCCGCAGGCCGTCCGGTCGTCGAGCAGCAATGACGCCGCGCACACCAACCCGGAGATACGGTTGCCATGCTTGACTTCGATGTTTCCAAAATGGCCGTGATCGGCGTGGTCGCGCTGGTGGTGCTCGGCCCCGAAAGACTGCCAAGAGTCGCGCGTACGGCCGGCACGTTGCTGGGGCGCGCGCAGCGTTACCTCAGCAGCGTGCAGTCGGAAGTAGACCGGCAGATCCAGCTGGACGAGCTGCGCAAGCTGAAAAGCAGTATTGAACAGGCGGCGGCCGATGTGCAGGATTCGGTCGAACGTACGGTCAGCCAGCACGCCGGTGAACTGCAGGCCGGTGTCGATTCTGCGGCAGCAACGCTGAGAGAGGCGATGCCCGCGGCCTACCTGCCGTCCATCCACGAAGGCTCGGGCGATCTGCAGGGAGAGTTGTTCAAGGTCCGACCCGCGCAGCTAACGGCATCGATAGAGATCGGCGCCGCGATGCCCACGCGCGTCGGCGATGTATCAGCGTCTCTTATCGGATCGGCACCTGGCGGTCAGCGGGCCCGGTCGAAATTGCGCAGTGCTGCGTCGGCTAATCGGCGTGGTGCCGTCAAGCGCAGCCGCATTGTCTCCACGGCGGCCAGCAAGGCGCTCGGGCGGGACTTTGGCCGCCTCGCGTGAGATGTCCTAGCGAAGACCCAACGCCAACTCCACAAACTGCATGGCCCGGGCGTTGGCGTCGCGATAGCGATGCGCGATGTATAGCGTGGTAATCGTGTCCGTCTCATCCAGATGTCTGAACACGACACCCGGCACCGCAATGGTCTGCAGTGTCGCGGGCACGAGGGCAACGCCGAGCCCGGTGGCCGTCAGCCCAATCAGGGTAGAAGCTTGCTGCGCCTCCTGTACGACCTGAGGTTCGAAGCCGCGCTTCGCGCACAAAGCGGCCGTCTGTTCGTACACCGCCACCCCCGCCTGCCGCGGATAGGCAATGAACGGCTCATCGCGCAGATCCTTCAGCTTGATCGATGGAACATTGGCGAGGCGATGTCCCGCATGCATCGCAAGCAACAGGGGTTCCTCCATCAATGGCGTGAACACGACGTCCACAGGTAGGGCGCTTTCGGGCAAGCGCAGCAAGCCGACGTCTATCTCACGCTGCTCGATCGCCTCGATCTGCCGCGACGACGACAACTCCAGCAGCGTGATGTTGACCTTCGGCCGCTGCCTCCGGTACGCGTGAATCAGCCGCAGGAAAACCGGTGACAGCGTCGACGCGTTGGTGAAACCGACGCGCAACCGCCCAACCTCGCCGCTAACGGTGTCCCACACGCTCTCCTTCGCATGTTCGACGCGCGCGAGAATCGCGCGCGCATCGTCGAGCAGCGCAAACCCCGCCTCGGTCAGCGCCACGCTGCGGCGCGTGCGGTGAAAGAGCCGCGCGCCGAGATCCGCCTCCAGTGCCTGGATCGCGAGACTCAGCGGGGCCTGGGTGATGCCGAGTCGCTCCGCGCTGCGGCGGAAGTGCAACTCCTGCGCGAGGACGACGAAATACTCAAGGTGCCGGATATTCACTGATTTACTCTGCAAATCAATAAGTTGATTTCACAGAATAGATCAAAACTGTTCCAGGGACGATACTGTATTCCACCAACACAACGATGGAGACAGCATGAACGGTGCGGAACTGGTCGAACGCCTGCGCGGGCGGCACAAGATCATTGCGCTGGGCATCCGGGCATCGCGCACGACGGACACCGTGCGCTGGGCCAAGGCGGCCGGCTACGACACGATCTGGATCGATATGGAGCACAGTTCGCTGCCGGTCGATACCGTCGCCCAGCTTGCCTCGTGCGCCGTCGACCTCGGCCTGATGCCGTGGGTGCGCGTGCCCGAGCGCGATTACGGCACGATCAACCGGGTACTCGACGGCGGCGCGCTCGGCATCATCGTGCCGCGCGTCGAAACGGCCCAGCAGGCGCGCGATGCGGTGATCGCCACGCGCTTTCCGCCGCTCGGGCAGCGCTCACAGCTCGCCACCCTGCCGTATGTGAATTTCGAAAAGCTGCCCCCGTGCGAGATGAACCAGCGCCTCAACGAGGCGACCGTGCTCAAGGTGCTGATCGAAAGCCGTGCCGGCGTCGAGGCAGCCGACGCGATTGCGGCGGTCGAGGGCGTGGACGTGCTGGCGCTCGGTTGCAATGACCTTTCGGCCGATATGGGGCACACCGGCGAATCGGCCCACCCCGACGTCGTAGCGGCCTGCCGACAGGTGATCGCGGCGGCGCAGCGGCACGGCAAGGTCGCGATCGTCGGTGGAATGCCGGAATGCGATGCACTGAACGATCTGCGCCGCGAGGGCGCTGCGCCCTTCATCTTCGGCGGCATCGACAGCGATGTTTTCCTTGCGGCGCTGCGCGAACGCGCGGAACAGGCCCGCGCTCTTTAAAACCACCCTACTTTCCGACCATGGCAGAAACTCCGCTGATCTCCACTCCGATGCGCGACTATGAAACGTTGTCGCGCCCGTCGTTCACGATGCCGCCGCTCGCTTGCGATGCGCACATGCACGTGTTTGGCCCGACAGAAAAATATCCACGCGTCGAACATCCGCACTACACGCTACCCGACGGCAAACTGGCGTACTACCTCCAGTTGATGGGCAGGTTGCAGCTCAAGCGTTTCGTAATCGTGCAGCCGAGCTTTTACGGCACCGATAACCGCTGCATGATCGATGCGCTGCATGTCGCAGGTTCGATCGCTCGCGGCGTGGTGATGATCGACGAGGGTGCGGATGCTGCGACGCTCGACAGCTACCACGTGTCAGGCGTGCGCGCGGTGCGGCTGGACCTGTTTGCGCGCTCGGGGCTGCCGACCGCGGAAATCCAGCAGTACATCACGCGCATGGCGCGCCTGTGTTCGAGCCTGGGCTGGCACGTACAGTTCTATGCGCCGGGATGGGTGGTACGCAACCTGGTGCCGTTTCTCGCCGACGTGCAGACCGACTTCGTGATCGACCACATGGGTTACATGCTGGAAGAAGACGGCCTGACGCCAGCCGATTTCGAACGATTGCTAAGCCTGCTTAAAGACGGCCACTGCTGGCTGAAACTGAGCGCGCCGTATCGTATCGCCAGGCATCGCGGCTACGAAGCCGTGGCGCCGATGGCCGAGGCGATCATCAAAGCCGCGCCGCAAAAGGTCATCTGGGGTTCCGACTGGCCACACATTCCGGACTCGACGCGCGATACCGGCGAGTTGCTGAACCTGCTGGGTGCGTGGACCGACGATCCTGCGCTGCACAAAATGATTCTGTCCGACAATCCCGCACGTCTGTTCGATTACTAAGGTAGTCACACCACCATGTCCTATCAACCCAACGCAGCGTTTGCCGGTCTCTTTCGCGCGTTCACGTCGGACCCGCAGAGCATCGGCGCGCATCTGACCGAGCGCATGGCTCAAGAGCAAGCCGACGCTCCGCTATTGGTGTCGACTGGCAGCGACATCGTGCTGTTTCCCGGCGCAGGGCGCGCGCCGGCTGTCGAGAGCTTTCGCAAATCGACCCGCGGTTTCATCGAATTGACGGCGGTATCGCATCTGCCGCTGGCTGTCGCCTATCTGGCGCGCATGCGAGAACTGTCGCCGCACGACGGGAGTTGGCAAAGCGATGCAGCACGCTTGCGTGAACATGCGCAGGCTACCCGCGCGGCGAATTCGCTCGCGCTGTGGTGCGATCATGTCGCCGTCGATAGCTTCGCGGGTCACGAGCAGAAGATCGCCGATCTGGTCGACTACACCTGCTGCGTCACGATCGATCTGCTCGAGCGGGCGCAAAAAGATCACACGCTGCTGAGCTTTGCACGCCTGAACGACGAGTACTTTGCAGCGCCGTCTACCGACGCCTTTCCGGTGCCGATGAACGATGTGATGTTCGCGACCTTCGGGCTCGCCTTTCTCGACATCGTCTATCGCATCGGCAACTGGTTGCGTGCGCAAGCACTCGATTGGAGTCGCCTGATGGTACTGGTCAGCGGCCGATCGGGTCGGCCGACGGCGGGCGCAACGTGGGCGACGAACAATATGTGCTATTTGGTGTGGTGCGCGTCGAATCGCACGCTGTTGCCGGAGCGCGTGTTCGTCGCGCCACATGCGCCGTCGTTCTCGGCCGCCGAACTGCCGGACGCGGCGGGACTTGCCGAACTCGAACGCACGTATCGGAAGTTATGGCTGAACACGCGTGCGAGTATCGATGTCGCACGCGCGTTGTTTCCCGAGCAGCGCCCGTACCACTTCGATCCCGCACCCGCCGACGGAATGCCACCGATCAGGTCAGTCGACGACCGTGAGGCGACCGTGGCAAGGCTGCGACGCATCATGGAAGACCCATCCCAACTGCTGTCCAATTGCGTCGCCGACTACATCGTCGATCAGTTGCACAGCAACGGCAATCAGCCGCAGAAGGTCGAGATTCCCGGCTTTACGAACGTGAGTTACCCGCACACCCAAAGCTCTTAAAGGCAATCAAAGGCGGAAGCCCACACGACCCGCACGGCAGGGCATCCGCGCGGGCCAGAAGAAAACGCCCTTGATGAAGGAGACAAGCTTTATGAATCCACTTGCACGAGAGCCTTCTGCAGGTCCACCGGTCCGCAACGTGCTGAGCATAACGCTCGTGTGCTTTGCCGTCTCGATGATCGATGGATTCGACACACTGATGCTGTCGTTTGTCGCCCCGTTGCTCGCCAAATCGCTGCAGATCGATCACGCCACCCTTGGCCGCATATTCGGCGCGGGGTTCGTCGGCACGGTGCTGGGGTCGCTGATCGTCGGACCGCTGGCCGATCGCTTCGGACGCCGTCCGATGCTGCTGCTGGCGCTCACCGTGACCGGTGTTTTCACGCTGGGCTGTGCCTTTGCTACCTCGGCAACGATGCTGGCCGCGCTGCGCTTTATCGGCGGTCTCGGTATGGGTGGCGCCATTCCGCCGGTTGCCGCGATCACGGCGGAAAGCAGTTCGGCGCAACGCCGCTCGACTCTGGTGATTCTGATGTTCATCGGCTTTCCACTGGGTGCCGTAGTCGGCGGCGCGATTACCGCCGCCTTGATGGTGCGCTTCGGCTGGCCATTCGTCTTCCTGATGGGCGGCGCCTTCGCGCTGCTCGTGCTGATTCCGGTACTGCTCGTGATTCCGGCGGCTAATCTCAGCCGTGTCGAACGGACGGCAGCGCAGCAGCAAATGTCAGCGCGCGGCCTGCAGGTGGTGGGCGGCGTGTTCGCCGGCGGCCGGCTCGCGGCCACGCTGGCGCTCTGGTTCGGCGTGTTGTCCAGCATGATCCTGTCGGGCTTTCTGGTCAGCTTCATGCCGACCATTCTCAACATGAACGGCGTCGAACCGGGTCGTGCGGCGCTCGGCTCAGTCGTGCTCAATCTCGGCGCAATCGGCGGCGCGCTCGTGCTATCGGCTACGGTCGGCAAGCGCGGGCCTTTCGTGCCAGTGGCGCTGTCCTTTCTCGGTGGCGCGGTGTTGACGGCGGCGCTCGGTCACATCATCGGTGCGGGAAACGTCGCGTTTGCCATGTTGTGCGCGGTGGGCGCGTTTCTGGTCGGCGGGCAGTTGACGTTTCCGGCGATCGCCAGCCATCTGTTCCCCGCCAACGTGCGTGCGGCCGGTATCGGCTGGGCCCTCGCCATCGGACGCCTCGGTTCGATCATCGGGCCGGTGGTCGGCGGCATCCTGCTGTCCCGGCATCTGGCATTCGAAACATTGTTCATGCTGGCGGCGATCCTTGCTGTGGCTGCGGCGCTCGGCATTGCGCTGGCCACTCTGCTGCGACCGCGCGAAGAGAATGGGCCGGTCGCGCCGGCCAGATCTTTTGCAATCACAGGTTCTGAGTTGGGAGAAGCCGGCAATGGCAAACATTGAATCGGGTGGCGGTCTTCTGACGCCGCTGCAGCAGTTGCCCACGAGCGGCGCGCGTGCTGCAGAAGTCTTTACGACCGATGAGGGCACCTTCCTCGCGGTTCCGCAGTTGGCGCGCGACGTCGCGGGCGAACCGCCCTATATGAACGGTGGTGACAGCGACATTGAAGCGCCGATCTACCGCTGGCATGACGGCCGCTTCGTCGAACACGAAGCGCTATCGTTGTCCGGCGGTGAAGATCTGGAGTACTTCGAGATCGACGGCCGCCGTTTCCTTGCCGCAGCCGGCATTCGAACCGGTAAAGGCCCGTACGATCTCGATACCGACGCCATCGTGTACGAGCGTATCGGTCACACATGGGTGCCGCTGCAACGCTTTCCAGTCTTCGCGGCGAAGCAGTGGGTTGCTTTCTCGTTCGACTCGCGTCACTTCCTCGCGCTTGCTCAAGGCGCGGTTGTTGATGGTGTCGTCCCCAAACATCCACGCGAATCATGCCTGTTCGAATGGAATGGCGAGCGCTTCGAACCGTTTCAGACTTTCGACGGACTGTGGGGCTACAACTTCGCGTTTGCCAGTTTCCATGGCGAACACTATCTCGCGTACGCAGATCACGTCGGCGGATCGTCGGTACTGCGCTGGAACGGCGAAACATTCGTGCCGCTGCAAACGTTCGACGAAAACGGTGGACGTGCCTTCCGTTTTTTTGAAGCGAATGGCGCGCTATGGATGCTGCACGCCAATCTGCTTAAGCACACCACACTTTATCGATTCGACGGCGGCCAGTTCGTCTCTATGCAGGTGTTAGGCGGTGCGGGTGGGCGCGAGCTGTGTCTGATCGACGGAAAACATGCGCGCTATCTCGTGCGCGTGTGCTTTATCACAGGAACGCCTAAAGCGCCCGTTGTCGTCCAGCAATCCGAGATTTTCAGGTGGCAGGATGATCGCTTCGAACTCGTCGGCGAGTTCGCCACCTCCGGCGCAACCGATGCCGCCAGCTTCGCCGTCGACGGTCAACGCTATCTGGTGGTCAGCAATGCCCTGAGCGAAAGCGTCCGCTTCCGTACTGACTCGACGCTCTACCGCTTCGACGGCTAGCCGCCGCACAGAGGCCGCCTAGGGCCTATACAGGAATCGCCTTGATGCCCGGCGGCCCGCCGGGCAATCCCAAACGGGAACAGATATCCCTTTAGCCAGGGAGGGCACCGTTTTGCCTGAAAAAATAACTACTGGAGACAGTCAATGAAAAAGTTTGCCTTGAGTACCGCTGCCTTGCTTGCGCTCGTGAGTCCGTTTGCCCACGCGCAAAGCAGCGTCACGCTGTACGGCATTATCGATGCAGGGGTCACCTACTTCAGCAACCTGAACGGCCATTCAGCATTCGTTGCCAACGATGGATCGATCCAGTCAAACCGTTGGGGCTTGCGCGGCATCGAAGATATCGGCGGAGGCTCGCGAGTCATCTTCGATCTGGAAAACGGCTTCAATCTTTACTCCGGCACGATGGTGCAGTCGGGCGTGCTGTTCAGCCGCCAGGCGTGGTTGGGCATTGCCAACGACCGATTCGGCAGGTTTACGCTCGGCAAGCAGTACGACTTCTTCTGGGACGATCTCACGCAGTTTGCAATGGGCTCGAGCGCCGGTCAGTACTCGTGGCATCCCGGCGACTTCGATCACCTAGCAGGCACGTTGCACATCAATAACGCGCTCAAATACACGTCACCGAGCTATGCAGGATTCCAGGCTGGCGCACTGTATGCGTTTCCTTCGCAATCCGTATCAGCAGGAACCGGACGGGTAATTGCGTTCGGTATGCGCTATTCGAACGGGCCATTTGATTTTGGCGCGGCGTACACCGACACGCACGACCTCGGTCTGAACGGACCTAGCCAGGCCGGCACCACGTTCTTCCCCAATCTACCGGCCGCGCCAGTGCTGGCAGACAGCGTCAGCAGCCTGGGGGTGGGTGCCGACTATCACTTCGGCATCAGTACGACGCGGCTGCTTTTCACGGATACGCATTTCCGCATCGCCAAGGACAACGGCTCGATGCCGACGTATGAAGTGAACGAAGTGCTTCAGGTCACACCGGCGACAACCGTGCTGGCTGGCTACTGGTACAGCAAGCTCGAATCGCAAAAGTGGCAGAACGCGACGCTGCTGCTCGATTATTCTCTATCCAAGCGCACCGATGTCTACACCAGCGCCAGTTATCTGCGTGCCTCAGGCGGCGCGGCGCCGGTGTTCCTGGGCGGTGGTGCGGCTCCGGTGTTTGCCAACGGTATCTATGTCGGCTCGGGGCAATCTTCGACTGCGGTACGGGTCGGCATCCGTACGTTGTTCTAGGCCCGGCTTCCAGCTGTGGAGCGGCCGGGGGTGTTTGTGCAGGTTGGCACAGTCACTCTGACAAAGCGGGCGCATCCGCAAAGCACAACGCGCCCGCTTCTAGGGGTATTACTGACTTGCGCCTTGCCCAATCCCCGCCTTCTTCTCTGCGTTCTGCAGATCTTGCGGATAGTTCGGATCGTTCTGCGACGGGTGATAACCCGCGTCTTCCAGTTTCTTCAACTCGGCGTTTTTCTTCGCCCGAGCTTGCTTGCGTGCGGCCTTGCGCTCGGCCTTCGTCGTCTTTGCCGGCGCGGAGGCCTGGGCTGTGGCATCAGCGGTGCCGCCCGCGGCAGCGCCCCCGCTGCTTTGAGAAAAAGCTGGCGCGGTCGATCCGATCATGAGCGCGGCCGATGCAAGAAGGACAGCCATTTTCTTCGAAGGTGAAAAGGTCATTATTTTCTCCAGACGAATGCCAGAATTGAGGAGCGTCGCCCATAAACACGGCACAAGCAGCGATGGCTGCTGTGTCGTTTTACAGATCGATGCTTCGTTTGATTCCCGATGAAGAGACAGCGTGGGAACCATAAATGTACCCGAAGAGATGACATTATCGAATATGAAGCAACGATTTCGCGGATGAAAAAAAACCGCCCTCCAACACAACGCAGCCGCTAACGATGCATCACGAGATGCCTTCACCCGCGAGCGCATCGATCAATGCGCGAACGCGCGCAGGCATCATGCGCGTTCCCGGTATGAGCACGCTCACGGGCAATGGAGCGGGACGGCATGCAGGCAGTAACTCCACAAAGCGTCCCTCGCGTAGATAATGCTCCACCATGTGCTCAGGCACCTGCGCTATGCCTACCCCATCGAGTACGGCTTCGACCATCGCATCACCGTGACTGCTCGAGAAACGTGATCGCGGTCGCATCTGGATGGGCTCTCCATTTTCCAGAAATTCCAGCGGACGTTCCCGGCCTGATGTCGGCATCCGGAACGAGATGACGGGATGAGCCTCGATATCGGCGACAGAGTTCAGCTTGCCATGAGTTTGGACGTATTGCGGAGTTGCGCATAGCACGAGATGCTGTCGGTCAATCTGACGGGCGACGAGGCCTGAATCTTCGTTGTTTCCGATACGTATTACCGCATCGAGACCCTCGTCTACCAGATTGACTCTTTCGTCGCTCAGGCGCATCTCTATGTTGAGCGTGGGGTGTGCGGCCAACAGGCGGCTCAGTACAGGGACGATTTTGCGAGTCCCGTAGCCGATAGGTGCGCCAACGCGCAGCGTGCCGGTCGGCCCATCGGTCGTGTCTGTGATGAGTGACTCGAGCACGTTGATTTCGTCGACGACGCGCCCGCACTGGGCGAATAGCGTGGTTCCCTCCTCGGTCAGGCGAAGCGAGCGTGTCGTTCGATGGAAAAGCCTCGTTCCCAGATCGCTTTCGAGGCGGGCCACGCTCTTTGCCACCGACGATGGTGCGAGGCCGAGCTCTCGCGCGGCCGCAGCGAAGCTGCCGTTCCTCGCCACAGAAGCAAAGCTCAAGAACTGGTTGAGATTTTTCATGATCGATTCACGGTATTGTGTCGTCACTTAAACGACATGAGCGTGGTTTTTCTGATTCGATAGCCGGGCTATAGTGGGCTTTCCGCTACACAAAATTCTTTGAGGAAAGCCATGTTCGTACTCAATACGAATTCACCTGAATACAATTTCGCTGGCACTCGTGTGCGCATGTTGATGTCCGGCAAACAGACCAGCGAGGCGTTTTGCATGATGGAGATGTTCAGCCCGCCGGGCAAGGGTACGCCATTGCACGCTCACGCAAGGGAAGAGGAAACGATTACTGTCCTCGAAGGTGTGCTCGATGTGATTATCGACGGCAAGACAGTGAGCTTGCATGCCGGTGAGACCAGCTTTGTGCCGCGCAATGTGCCGCATAAGCTGGCCAACACCGGTGATGTTCTGTCACGCTATCTGGTTGTGTGCACACCGGGCGGCTTCGATGATTTTGTCGACAACTGCGCCGATGTTCAGATCGGCCCGGTTACGCCCACCCCGCCGCGCCCCGAAGATATTGCACGTATGCGTGAGGCAGCGCCAAGGTTTGGGATCTCGCTGCTGCCGGGCTGATCGACCTGAGCCTGTCGAACGTGTGATCCGATCACCGACAGGATCAGGCTCTACGCCCCGCAAACTATCATCAATAGAGGCCCAGTGTTCGCGCATGCAACCGGCTCAGACCGAGCAAGGCGTCGATGAACGGTGTTGGAACGCCAGTGACCTGTCCAAGCTCGCGGACGGCACCCACCAGTGCGTCAATCTCAACAGACTTTCGCGCCAGAACGTCCTGCAACATGGACGTTTTCATCGCGCCCAGTTTCATCGTCACTGCATGCCGGTCGCTCGGTGCCTGATCAATGGGAATCCCGAAGCGCGCGCCGATTTCCTTTGCTTCCAGCATCGCGTTGGTCACAAAGCCGCGCACAAGCTCGTCGCCTAGAATCTTATCGGTAGTAGCGCCCGTGATCGCACTGATCGGGTTCATCGTCATGTTGCCCCACAGCTTGTACCAGACGTCCCGTTGAATCTGGTCCGAAGCGGACGCGTTGAAACCGGCGGCGGCAAAAGTCTCCACCAGTTTCTTGACCCGCTCGCTCGACCGTCCAGAGGCCTCGCCGAAAATGAGCCCATTGCCAAGATGATGACGGATCACACCCGGAGCGTCTTGCAGGCAGCTCGCGTGGACCACGCAGCCGACGGTCTGCGCACTGGGAATCGCCGCCGCGATCGCGCCGTCCGGGTCCACCGAGGTCAGCCGCGTGCCTGCCAGTCCGCTACCGAGACCATCGCAAAACCACCATGGAACGCCGTTCATTGCCGTGATAACGGTGGTGTTCTTCGTCAGTAGCGGCGCGATGCCGGCAGCGACCGCGGCCATCGCAGGCGCCTTCACCGCGACGACCACGATATCCTGAGGACCCAGGTCCGCCGCGTTTTCGGCGGCCGCGACCGTGGCCGTTGTCGTCTTGCCGTCCTCAACGAGTTGCAGGCCGTTTTCCCTGAGCGCGGACAGTGTCGCTCCTCGAGCAATCACGCTGATGTCGTGACCTTCCCGTGCAAGCCGGACTCCCATCCAACCGCCAATGTCGCCGGCACCATAAATGCAAATCTTCATGCTTCAATCCTTATAGCTTGTGTCAACCCGATCGAGTTGCCGCACAAGCGCATCGAAAACGTCCTGCCCCGCGCCATGACGAACGTCGAACTGCAGCGAATCGCGCGAGCAGCGCTGGGCGATATCTTCCGGAATGCGCAACGCCGGCCCCATGGAGAATGTAGCGATCTGGATCTCGCAGGCGCGGTTCAGCGTCCATAGCACGGCGAAGGTTTGCGCCAGCGTGGCGCCCCATGCGAGCAGACCGTGGTTGCGTAGAATAACAGCCTGCCGGTCGCGGATATTGGCCACGAGGCGCGGCCCTTCTTCGGCATGAATCGTGATGCCCTCGAAGTCGTGATACGCAATCCGATCGTGCAACTGCGCGCTGTAGAAATTCGTCTGCTGCAAGCCGCCTTCAAAACAGGCCACCGCCACACCCGCCGTCGTATGCGTGTGCATGACACAGTGCGCGTCGGGAATCCCTTCGTGAATTGCGGCATGAACCGTGAAGCCAGCCGGGTTGACGGGATATTTCGAGCCGTCGAGAATGCGGCCCTGCGCATCGATCTTCACCAGGTTGCTGGCCGTTACTTCACTGTAATGCAGTCCGAAAGGGTTGATCAGGAAGTGCCGCTCGCCGCCTGTCACGCTATCGGGCAAGCGCAACGTGATGTGGTTATAGATCATCTCGGTCCAGCCGAGCCGGTCGAAGATACGATAGCAGGCGGCGAGCTGAACCCGCGCGTTCCACTCGTCGGGATGCGTCGCGGCCCGAGCGATTGCGCTCATTGGTTCACTGACGGTGTTCATTGCGCTCTCCTGTTTTCCCGCTTTGTGGCCCAATCCGGCCGCCTAAACGCCGACGACTTCGGCGATGGACGCGACGACATACGAGACGTTTCGCTCATTCAGTCCGGCGACGCACATCCGCCCCGAGCGAAGCAGATAGACGCCATAGTCGGTGCGCAGCCTGTCTACCTGACGCTCGGTGAGCCCCGTGTAAGTGAACATGCCGTGCTGTGCCAGATAGCGCGCTCTCATAACCTCATCGACCCGGCCCTCCAGCCCCGCATGGATCGCGTGACGCATCGAGAGAATGCGCTCGCGCATCCCACCCAGTTCGACTTCCCACTGCTGGTGCAACGCCGGGTCGCGTAGCACGCCGGCCACCAGCTTCGCGCCGTGCGTCGGCGGATTGCTGTAGTTGGCGCGAATCGTCGACATCAGTTGGCCGAGCACGCGCCCGGCTTCGTCGGCGGAGCCACACACGACGCTCAGCGTGCCGCAACGCTCGCCATAGAGTGAGAAATTCTTCGAGAAGGAGCTGGCGACGATCAGCGGAATGCCTGCCTGCGCGAGCAAACCAATACAGGCCGCATCCTCCGCCAGCCCTGCGCCAAAACCCTGGTACGCCATATCAACGAAAGCGATCAGTTCACGGCGCTGCAGTACCGGCACCAGTTCGGCCCATTGGCCGGCGGTCAGATCGACGCCGGTCGGATTATGGCAGCACGCGTGAAGCAAAACGACGCTTCTTGCCGGGAGACGGTCGATCGCAGTCAACATTTCCTCGAAACGCAGGCCGCCGGTCTGTTCGTCGTAGTACGGATAGGTGTTGACGGTGAGACCCGCGCCCTCGAACACAACCCGGTGATTTTCCCAGCTCGGGTCGCTGATCCATACCTCCGACGCGGGGAAATAGCGCTTCAGGAAATCCGCGCCAACCTTCAGGGCACCTGATCCACCGACTGTCTGCACAGTCGCCACGCGCTTTGCCTTGCGGACTTCGGAGTCCGCACCGAATACCAGCGCCTGGGCGCCGTCACGATAGTCGGCGAGCCCTGACATGGGCAGGTAAGGACGTGGAGCCTGGATACCCAATAACGCCACTTCCGCCTGGCGTACCGAATCGAGCATCGGCAGCTTGCCGTCAGCGTCGAAACAGATACCAATGCTCAGATTGACCTTGTTCGCGCGCGGGTCAAGCTGGAAGTCCTCGTTCAGACTCAGAATGGGATCGCCCGGGTAGGCGGGAATATGCTCGAACATCTAAATCTCCTGTGTGTTTTCGGCGAAATGGTTGCCGTCTCCAAAGCTACTCTATTGTCTCCGGCATCGTCATGACCGGTCCGGCTCTCGAGGCAATTCTGGCGAAGTACCCCAGTGTCCGGTACCTTCATCTCGCTGACAATCAATCGATTCTTTATCACTTTTCAGTTTTTCTTTAGAATCGGCTCATGCCACTCACACGTGCCACCATCCGGCAGTACGAGGCGTTCCTTGCCATCGCCGATCTGCATAGCATCAGCGCCGCTGCGGACCGGCTGGGTCTGACTTCGTCGGCGGTCAGCCAGCTGCTGGCCGACATGGAAACCGAACTCGGTTTCCGCCTGTTCGATCGCACCACACGGCGCGTCAATCTTTCAAGCGCGGGCCGGGACTTCCTACCATCAGCCGAAACGATACTGCGCTACGTACGGGCAGCCGAGCAATCCGCAGACGATATCCGCAATCACGCGGCCGGCACGGTACGGGTCGGTGCGCCGTTGGTGCTGGCGAGCACCGCCTTACCTGCTGCAATCGCGCAGTATGCTTCGCACAAGCCGAAAGTGGTGATTCGAATATACGACACCGTAGTCGAACAACTGGCGGAGCGGGTGGCCAATGGAGACATCGATCTCGCGATTGGCCCGGACCGGCCTGCCGGTAGCAGGGTCAGTTGCGAACCGTCGTTCGATAGCGCCTGGGTCATGTGGAGCGCGCCCGGCCATCCGCTTGCTTCGCGACGCCAGGTACGCTGGCACGATCTGCGCGGCGTACCGATTGTGGCGACCGGACGGGACCATGAGCGAGGGGTCGCGCAGATGCTGGCGGACGTTCCTGCCGATACCCGCATCATGCCGGTAGAAGTGGTCGACAACGTCACCACCGCATTTGGACTGGCGTCCCAAGGATGCGCCGTCACGCTCGCTCCGGCCTACGTCGCGCCACTGGCACGCACGTTCGGGCTGGTGATGCGTCGTATCACCGACCCCGAAACGATCCGCCAGGTCTGCGTCTACCGTCCGTTGGAGCGGTCCCTCTCTCCTTCCGCGGACGGTTTTGCGGAATTTATCGGAGATTGGCTGAAGCGCTGGGACCGCGATACTCAAAGGGCTTTTCGGAAGGCTCCGTAATGTCGAGGTTCGATCGGACCGTCATGCAGGGGCAATCACGGCAACACCGTCCGCGGCCAGCACGCCACGACCCACCGGCAAAACAAAGACCGGATTGATCTCGGCCTCGACGATACGCGCGCCAAGCTGCGAAGCCATGCGCGAGAACGCGACAATCGCTGAAACCGCGGCGTCTACGTCGGCCCTGGGCCGGCCACGATATCCGTCAAGCAACGGCCATGTCTTCAGCGATTGAAGCATGGTCAGAGCATCATCGCGAGACAAGGGAGCGGCCGCCGGCAGTAACTTCATCGTGGTGTCCTTGAACAGCTCTGCGGTCACACCGCCCATGCCGAGCAGAATCGCCGTACCCAATGAATCGCGGTGTAACCCGAAGATGAGTTCGATTCCCCCTGTCACCATTTCCTGTACCAGGAAGGCCTTAGGCACGCTGCCTGTGTTGGTCTCGACCTCATCGCACATACGTGCAAGACGCGCGCCGATCTCGTCGGTGGACACGCCTACCGCAACACCGCCTACCTCGCTCTTGTGTGTGATCTCGTTCGACAGCAGTTTCAGCACAATCTTTCCACCGAGTTCGCGCGCGGCGATTTGTGCCTCGTCCGCGTTCGTGACGACGCGCTCCCGCACCGAAGGAACGCCGAAACTTGCAAACAGCGTTTTAGCCTCGGCTTCGTTCAGTGAGCCGACAGGCAGAGGGTCCAGCGCAACGGGAGCAACCGGAGCAGGCTCAACTGCTGCGCTCACGCGTCGATGATTTTCACTGTATTTCCACATGGCATTAAGGGCAGACGCCATACTTTCCGGACTCGCAAAAGCCGGGATGCTCTGCCGGTTCAGAAGCGCGCTGATTTCTGGCGCGTGCGGACTGACGAACGTCAGCAGCGGCTTGCTGCTGCCGGGCAGCGAATCGCGGATCGCGCCCGCCATCAGATCCGGCATCGCCAGTCCTGACGACCCTACGATCACGACGACCGCGTCGTAGCTCGCGCTCGCAAGCAGCGTCCTGATTGCGCCGCGCAACAGCTCAGGCTGCAGACCCGCGAGCGTGACGTCGATCGGATTGCGATCGAGTACCGCATGATCCCCGGTTTGCAGTGCGCGTAGCGCCTCGGCAGTCTCCTCATCGGGCGCGGGCGTCTCGAAGTCCACGACGCCCAGGCTATCCGTGACGAGCGTCCCTGCGCCCCCCGTGGACGTGAGAATGGCAACGCGCTTGCCCGCCAGCGTCCGGCGCGTCGCAAGCGCCGCGGGAATGTCCAGCAGGTCGGAGAACGTTTCTGCCCGGATCACGCCAAGCTGCTCGAACAGGGCGTCGTACATCCGGTCGGCGCCGGCCAGCGCGCCGGTATGCGACACGGCTGAGCGCGCGCCTGACTCCGAGCGGCCGATCTTGAACACGACGATCGGTTTGCCCGCGGCGGCCGCGCGCAGCGCAGCCTTGCGGAAGCGGTCGGGATGACGCAAGCCTTCCATATACAGCGCGATGACCGAAGTGGCTTCGTCATCGACTAGGTAGTCCACGAAATCGGCCATATCGAGGTCGACTTCATTGCTCGTCGAGACCAGCTTGGAGAGCCCGATGCCGCGTGCCGCAGCCCGCGACAGCATTGAGCCTAGAATGCCGCCACTCTGTGACACCACGCCGATTCCGCCAACCGGAAGCTCGCCGGTTTCAAGCGCTCCGCTCGCTGAAAGCGTAATGCTGTCGGTGAGGTTGACCAGACCGATTGTGTTCGGACCGAGGATGCGCATGGCCCCCGCCGCATCGAGCAATTCGGCCTGACGGCGTGCGCCCTCGTCGCCGGTTTCGGAATAGCCGCTCGCGAGGACGATGGCCGCGCTCGTGCCACGCTTCGCCAACTCACGTACCGCGAGATGCGCACGCTCGGCGCCGAGCAAGACGATACCAACATCAGGCGCTTCAGGGAGCGACGCAACATCGGGATAGCAAGCCAAGGCGCCGATGGTCTCGTAGCGTGGGTTGACCGGATAGATCTGTCCGTCAAAACCGTGCTTCTGCAGGTACGCCACCGGACGCCCCGACGTTTTCGCCAGATCCGCCGAGGCACCGATCACGGCGACACTGCGCGGCCGCATCAACTTCGCAATTGCATTCATCTCCACCACTCCGCTAACGGTATTTACCGGCTCTTGTTGAGAAAAGCGAGGACCGCATCGCGGTGCTCGTGGCTCGTGTAGCAGACGGCCTGAGCCTGGCTGCCTTGCGCAAACACCTGCTGCGCCGACAATTCGTAGCTCTGGTTCAGGATCGACTTGCCGAGCGCGAGCGCGGTGGGCGAGCCAAGGCTGAGCTCTGCGGCCCACGCTTGCGCATGCGCCAGAAGATCGCCAGAACTGCAGACCCGATCCGCGATGCCCAGTGCCAGCGCCTCCGCTGCCTCGACCTTACGGCCGCTGAAAATGAGTTCCTTGGCTCGAGCGAGCCCCACACGGCGCGGCAGGAAGTACATGCCGCCGCCATCCGGAATCAGTCCGCGCTTGATGTAGCTCCACGCGAAGCTGGCCTCCTCCGATGCGACGATGAAGTCGCAACTGAGTGCCATATCGGCGCCGAGTCCCGCTGCGGCTCCGTTCACGGCAGCAATGGTCGGCTTCGGCATCGAATACAGCAGGTTCACCGTGTGATGCACACGCTGCTGGCGAGACCAGCCGTTGAAAGCGACCTCGCCTGTCGGCGCCTCCATGCGCTGCGCCATGCCGCTGACGTCCCCCCCCGCACAGAACCCTTTGCCATTACCCGTCAGGACAACAGCCCGCACGGTCGGGTCGGTCGAGGCGCGCGTCAGCGCCTCGATGAGTTCCGTGCGCATGTTGTCACTGATTGCGTTTCGCTTTTCCGGGCGGTTCAGCGTGATCGTCGCGATGTGCGAATCGATCGTCATCTCTATGGTTGATGTACTCATGTCTGCACCTGAATAGAACTGCGCCTGAAAAGAAGCGGTTATGTTCGCCCGACGATTCCACGGCCCGTGTTCCCGGCGATCCCATATCATCGAGCTTAGTCCGCGCATTCCGGCAAAGCATCCGTCCAGTTTCATGCAGTGAAACTGGACCGGCTCTCCATAAGCGGAGGCCACGCAGTTTCACTCTGTGGAATTGCGCTCTTGGCATCCCGGCAATGACGCCGATAATTGGTTTGAACGTCGACCACGCCCATGCTTCATCGTGCGAACCGCGACGGCATTCCAATACGGAGACGCGATGCACACTGCCCCATCTACCTCACTCGAACCGGACATCGTCGAGCCGTCCGATGCGCGCGCGGTCTACCGCAAGGTCACGTGGCGGCTACTGCCCTTCCTGTTCGTCTGCTATGTGTTCGCCTACCTGGACCGTGCCAACATCGGCTTTGCGCACCTGCAGTTCTCGCGCGATGTCGGTATGTCGGAAGCCTCGTTCGGCCTGGGCGTCGGGCTGTTTTATGCGGGCTATATGATCTTCGAGGTCCCGAGCAATCTGTGGTTGCAACGGGTTGGCGTTCGCCGCACGCTTTTGCGCATCATGGTTTTGTGGGGCATCGTCTCCGCCGGCACGGCCTTTGTGCAGACGCCGGCGCAGTTCTACCTCGCCCGCGTGCTGCTCGGCGCAGCGGAAGCCGGCTTCTTTCCAGGTGTGATTCTCTACTTTACCTACTGGTTTCCGGCCGCCCGCCGGGCACGCATCACGTCGATCTTCATGACCGCCATCTGCGTCTCGGGAATCGTTAGCGGCCCGCTTTCAGGCCTGATCCTGCACACGCTGACGGGTGTCTGGCACTTCCGCGGCTGGCAGTGGATGTTTTTGCTGGAAGGACTACCTTCGATCGTCGCGGGGTTGTTCGCCTACGTGTACCTGACCGATCGCCCCGAGCAGGCTGAATGGCTGAGTGCCGCGGAAAAGCGTTTCCTGATCGACGAACTCAAACACGAAGCGCAAACCAAGGCCGCACGCGCACACGCGTCGATCTGGGTGACGCTGAAGGAGCCGAAGTTCTACATCCTGACCTTCGCGTACTTCAGCGTGCCGTGGGCCAGCATCGTCGTGCACATCTGGGCGCCCAGCGTCATTCAGAAGAGCGGTGTCACGAATATCTGGCACGTTGGCCTGTTTTCCGCTGTCCCTTACGTTGTCGGTGCGGCTGCTATGTACCTGCTGGGCCGTAACTCGGACAGGATGCTCGAGCGGCGATGGCATTTCATGGTGAGTTGCGTCCTCGCAGCAGTGGGCGTAGCGCTTTTGCCGCTGGCGGCCAACAGCCTGGGCTTACTGATGATTCTGCTGTGCGTGGCGACGGCAGGCTATCTGGGCATGTTGTCGCTGTTCTGGACGATTCCACCGGCCTATCTGTCGACCACCGTTGCGGCGAGTGGCATCGGCCTCATTAGTACGCTCGGACAACTGGGCGGGATCTCGGCACCGACCGTCATTGGTTACGCGTCCACGCATTTTGGCAGCAACGAAATGGGGCTTTTCGCAGTCGCGATCGTGTCCATTCTCGGTGGACTGGCGATTGTGCTCGGCATCCCGGCTGCCTCAATTAACGAGCGCTAGCCGTCAATCCTCTCCACTTCGGCGAGGATCTCGTCTCGCAGCGCCAGTAAGGGAGCCGAAAGTTCGCGCGTGACGGCTTGAACCGAATCCGTGGTGCGGACACTGAAATTCAGCACCACGCAAGCGTGTCCGGGAATCGAGAGCGGTGCGGCGAGCGCAACCACTTCGGGCTGCCAGCTCGCCGCACAATAGCCTCGTTCGCGCACGCTCGCGACGGCCGCCAGAATCTCTGCATGAAGCCGGGGCCAGCCGCCCGTCCGGCCGCGCCGCTCGAAGCCAAGCATGAGCGCATCGAACGCCCTCTTCTCCAGGGTTGCAAGATGGGCGCGGCCGAGCGAGGTCAACTCCATCGGCACCCGCTGTCCGGATACGATGTTTCGCAGCGAAACGCGCTGGTTGTACCGGACCGACTCCAGATAAACCATCTCTTCGCGATCGGCCGCAGCTAAACCCACGTTGATATGGCGCTTTTGCGCGATCTCGCGAATCAGCGGCCCCGCCGCCTGCAGGATGGTCGAACCGCTGCGCATGGCCTGAGCAAGGCTCAACACGGGTACACCCAGGCGGTACGCCTTGCGCCCCAGATCGTGTTCGAGATATCCCGCTTCGGCCAGCGTTCGCGTGAGCCGGCTGATGGTTGCCTTCGGCAACCCGGTTCGCTCGACGAGATCCCCATTACCGAGCAACGCTGCACCTGGACCAAACGCCCGCAACAGCTCCAATCCGCGTTCCAATGAACGATTCGATACGGTGCCGTGACGTGGCTTCTGCGTTGGCTTGTTTTCCGGCATTGAAAATGGGCTCCTCGTTGTCTTACCTCTCTCGCGTCACTCAGCATAATTGATCGCACACGCTCAGCAAAACAGAAATCCGTATGACGATTCAATTCCACTGCATGGAATTGAAAAATTGACTTTGTCAGCCCTGTTTCCATAATGATCCTCAATGCTCCTACATCGGGAGGGACGATGATGTACAAGACACCAGCCATCCATGAAATGTGGGTCGACGGAGCTGCGTATGCGTTTCTGAAATTCCTCGAACGACTCATAACCGTAGGAGAAACATCATGGTCGACGTAGCAAAAAGCGGTTTCAAACGTGTCTGGTTCATCACCGGCGCGTCGCGTGGTCTGGGTGCGCTGATGGCCAAGGCGGCCTTGGCTGACGGCAATGCGGTGGTCGCGGCCGGCCGCAATGCTGCAACAATCACCGAGCGCCTGGGTGAATTACCCGCCCTGTTACCAGTAGCATTGGACGTGACAGACGAAGCGCAGGCGAAGGCTGCGGTTAAAGCGGCAGTTGAAAAGTTTGGCCGCATCGACGTTCTGATCAACAACGCGGGCTTCGGTTTGCTCGGCGCCGTCGAGGAGTCCACTGATGCCGATGTGCGCCGCATGTACGATACCAATGTCTTCGGCTTGCTGAATGTCACGCGCGCTGTTCTGCCCGTCATGCGCGCGCAGCGGGCTGGCCACGTCATCAACATGTCATCGATCGGTGGCTATCGGGCGGGCGCTGGATTCGGCCCCTACAGTTCAACCAAGTTTGCAGTCGAAGGTTTGACTGAGTCATTGCGCGCCGAATTGAAGCCGCTCGGCATTCACGCGACAGTCGTGGAGCCTGGATATTTCCGTACGGACTTCCTCGACGCGTCATCGCTGATGGTCGCCAAGGAGGTGATCGCAGATTATGATGAGACATCGGGTAACGTACGCCGCAGAGCGGCCAGCATGAATCACAGTCAGCCGGGCGACCCCGAGAAGCTGGCGCAAGCCATGGTGAAACTGGTCGATGCACCCACACCCCCGCTGCGGCTGCCGCTTGGCACCGATACACTGAAGGCCATCGCCGAGAAGAACGCCTACGTCACGGAGGAAACCGAGACCTGGAAGGCGTTATCGGCATCCACTGACTTTTCCGCTTGAGAGGGTTCCCTTCATGACGACTGAATCGCTGACGCGTGGCATTGATCACGTGGGATTGACTGTTCGAAATCTCGACGTGACGCGTGATTTTTTCATCAACTGTCTTGGGTGGAAGGAGGTAGGAGGAAAGCCCGAATATCCGGCTGTGTTCGTCTCCGATGGGCATATCCTCTTGACCCTATGGCAATTGAAGGAGGAGAGCAACAGGGTCGAGTTCGATCGCAAGAAAAATGTTGGGCTACATCACCTTGCGCTTCGGGCTGCGAACGAAGCAGCCTTCGCGACCATCTTCGAACGGGTCTCGGGCTGGCCGGGCGTCAAAGTGGAGTTCGCGCCGGAAGCACTGGGCAGCGGTCCGAAACGGCACACCATGGTGTACGAGCCTGGCGGTATCCGGCTTGAGTTCGATCTGGATCCGCGCGGCTGATGTTGGCTGACGCTTGGCGTATGCCCGCAGGGTGCGGGCATACGCTACGTCCTATCGAGCCAATAGCGGATCCAGGCCGCCCGCGTCCTCGAATGCTCGCAGATCGTCGAAGCCGCCCACATGCGAGGTGCCCACAAAAATCTGCGGTACCGTGCGACGACCGGTTCGTCCCGCCAGTGCAGTTGCTGCGGCGCGGTCACCTTCGATGCTGATTTCGCTAAACGTCACCCTTTTGCTTTTCAGTAGCGCTTTCGCAGCGATGCAATAAGGACACGTCGGCGTGGTGTAGATCGTTACGTTGGTCATGGCAGCCTCTATTTTGTTAGCGTGACGGGCGCGCTGGCGGTATCGACGTAACTCAATGAGGGCAGACTCAACGCCGATGCAATGAGCAAGGCGTAGTAAGTACGTTTCATGATGAAGCTCCTTGAAGAGAGTACCGCCGTGACGGTATGACTGAACTATAAGATTCAGTCCTTTCCCGGTTAATAGCGGGAAGGCTCAACAAGATGCTTATTCGGCTCAATCCACACACTGCCGATGCAGACCAATGGACTAACAACGCCGCCCTTCTATGCCGCCTCGACTTTGCCGCCCAGGGTTCGGTAGCGGGACGGCGTCACGCCGATCAGGCGCTTGAAAATACGCTGGAATGCGGCGTTTGACTGATAACCCACCATCTCGCCGATCTCGGCGACCCCCAGACTTGACTCGACCAATTTGTGGCCGGCAAGCGTCATCCGGATATCAGTGAGCATGTCGGTCGCGGAGCGCCCGATCACGTCCTGGAACTGTCGCACGAAGGTGGCTCTCGACATGTTGCATAGGGAGGCAAGCTGATCGAGCGTCCACGGCTTCTCCGGTGCGTCGAACATGGCCGAGATCGCCGGTTGCAGGCGTGGCCGCGCAGCGAGCGCCAGCAGGCCATGCGGCGGCTGCAAGCTGCCGCTCGCAAAGCGCAACGTCAAAGCGAACAGAGCGGCCGACAGATGGTTGACCAGCGCCTCACTGCCCGGCCCTTCGTCGACCGACTCCTCCCGCATCAACCCGATCAGCCGCGTGAGCCGCGTGCCGGCTACTGAGCCCGCGGCGTCACTGGAGCCGTTCAAGCTGGCGCCCGCGTTGTCAGCGCTGCGCACCACGAGGCGTCCGGGCAAATGCTCACGCAGCAGCCGGTCGGGCACTGCGCCAATCAGAAACCGGCCACACAGGATATCGGCACGCGCGCCCGAGCCTTCATTCTCCATCACCACCAGCGAGGCGTCTCGCCGCTCGAGCGGCGGCGCCGGTTGCCGTCCGCTGCCGTCGTGAATCCGATGCGCCGCGCCGGTCGGAAACAGGACGATGTCTCCTGCCTTCAGTGGCTCGGACGGACCGCCGCCATGCTCCAGCACCGCCTCGCCCGAAAGCAGCACATGGTAGGGAATCTCGCGCACAGCCGCGTTGTCTTGTGCGATCGCCCACGGCGCGCCGAAATGGCAACGCACGTCCAGACGGCCGCTGACGGGGATGAGGGAAAGGACTCGACTGAGCAGATCCATATGAGCCGCTTGAGCAGATTTTTGCGTCGTTTGAGGATTAGCGCCGGAAGGGCATCCGCCTACAGTGTGTGTCAATCACTTGAGCAGTCAGATTCTACCCGAGCAACCGTCACGCTGAATTCGCGGTGCTTTCCCATCATCGCATTAGGGTTTCGAGGATTTCATGAACACAATCCAGACTGATGTAGCCATTATCGGCGCGGGTAGCGCCGGCTTGCCGGCGTATCGCGCCGCCAAGGCGGCGGGCGCGTCCGCCATCCTGATTGAAGGCGGACCGCACGGCACGACCTGTGCGCGGGTCGGATGTATGCCGTCGAAATTGTTGATCGCGGCTGCCGAGGCCGCTTACGCTGCGCGGCATACCGCGCCGTTTGGCGTGCACGTGGATGGCGTCATTCGTATTGACGGCCGTGAAGTCATGCAGCGCGTCAAAAGCGAACGCGATCGCCTCGTCGGCTTCGTGCTCGATAGCGTCGAGGCGATTCCGGCTAGCGACAAGCTGACCGGCTATGCCCGCTTTATCGACGACGGCCTGCTGCAGGTTGGCGACCATACGCGGGTACGGGCGCGCAGCGTGGTGATCGCGACGGGTTCGTCGCCGGTCATGCCGGCGATGTACCGGGCGCTCGGCGAGCGCGCCATTATCAACGACGACGTGTTCGAGTGGTCGGACCTGCCGCGCAAGATTGCGGTAGTCGGCGCGGGTGTGATCGGACTCGAACTGGGACAGGCACTTGCGCATCTCGGCGTGAACGTGACAGTGATAGGCGCGCGCGGACGTGTGGGCCCGCTCACGGACCCTGCCATCAAGGCGTATGCCGCACGGACCTTCCAGGACTCATTCCGTTTCGAGGCGGAGGCGGAAGTGGAAGCGGTATCGCGCGTGGGCAACGAGGTGCAGATTCGCTTTCGGACCGGCGGCGAACAGGCCGAGGACACCTTCGACTATGTCCTCGTCACGGCAGGCCGCAAGCCGAATTTCGACCGGCTTGCGCTGCACAATACCTCCCTCACGCTCGATCATCAGGGGATGCCCGTGTATGACCCGCGTACGCTGCAAGTGGGCACTCAGCCGGTCTTCATTGCCGGCGATGCCAATGGCGTGTTGCCGTTATTGCACGAAGCTGCGGACGAAGGCCGGGTCGCGGGGACGAACGCCGCCCGCTTCCCCGACAGCACGTGTACGTCGACAAGGCTAGCCGGCAGTTTGTCGGCGCGGAATGGATCGGCCCGGACGCCGAGCACATCGCCCACCTGCTCGCCTGGGCACTGCAAATGAAGCTGACGGTCGATGCGATGCTGGAGATGCCCTTCTATCATCCGGTGGTCGAAGAAGGGCTGCGCACGGCGTTGCGTGATGCGGCGGCGGCGCTGGAGAGCAACGCGTAAGTTAGACCCAAGGCAATGTCGAATTGCTTTGGGTCACGAATTGAAGTCAAGGCTGCGCCGGGAACTTGAGCGAACGATGCCCGAGCCGGCGCGGCATCGGATACGCCTGCGGATGCCTCGTTTCAGCGTCTTGCAACGACAGACAATGGATACAGCGTCTCAAGTGCGTTCTGAAAAGTGGCTTGCGAAAATGGTCCAAGATGGACAGCCAGCAACTTACCGTTGCCGTCATAGAAAAGCGTGGTTGGAAACGCCCGGGCGCCGACCGCGCGCGCAACCGCCAGCGATGGGTCAAGCACCAGATTCTGCAAGGAAAGCCCTTGGGTCGTGACAAAATCACTGACCGTCGCGCGAGATTCGCCTTGGTTGACGAATGCCACGTCCACGCCGGCATATTCGAGTTGTGCCTGCGCGAGGACCGGCATTTCGCTGCGGCATGGCACGCACCAGCTTGCCCACAGATTAACCACCAGCGGCTTGCCATCGTTTCTTGCGAGCAATTGCAACTTGCCGTTCATATCAACTACGTTTACTGCAGGCAAGGATGCGGATTCGCTGCCTGTCCCGGCGAAAGCGGTCGCGATACTCCAGCTCAACACGCCCGCCAGCGCCGCGAGAATCGCCGCGCGGCGTGACTGACGACGACGCATCACCCCCCATAGCAACAGCAAAGCGCCCGCCACCACGCCCGGCAGCCGATCGAAGCCCAGGTCCCGAAAGTCCAGCATCTTCAGGACGTCCCCCTTATAGGCCGGCAGATAGTGCGCAACAAACGACAATCGCGACACCACCAGGCCGACGATCACGCTATTCACGACGACCCGCTCAGCGTGGGGTGTCCCGCGCCCGGCGAAGCGAGCAACAAGCACTGCGATCGCGACGCTCACTAGCAAAATGAGCGGCGCGACCGGAAAGGAAAATGGCCCGATATTCATCGACCATTCGTTCGCGGCGGAACTTTGGAGAACAGAATGTTCAGTCCTTCCGACATCAACGGATGCGAAATGATCGCGTCACGCACGGCCGTATACGGGAGTTTTCCCAGCATCGCCATCTGCACGGCCGTCACTACATCACCGGCATTGGTGCCGAGCATGGAGAAGCCGAGGATCTGGTCGGAATGCGCGTCGACAAGGACCTTCATAAAGCCTTTCGTTGCACCATTGGTGCGGGCGCGAGGCACGGTCGCCAGCGGGATCTTCGCTACGCGAACGTCGATGCCCCGCGCCCTGGCATCGGTCTCGTTGAGGCCGATGCGGCCGAGCTCGGGCTCGATAAACAACGCATAAGGAATGACGCGGTCGTTCGTGGTGAGAGTTCCACCCGCCAGTTGGGACTTCAGCACGCGATAGTCGTCGAAGGACGCGTGCGTGAACATCGGCGTTCCGGCTACTTCGCCGATCGCCCATGTATTGGCGGCGCTCGTTGCAAGCCGTTCGTCGACCTTGATGAAACCGCGCGCATCCAGTTCCACGCCCGCGACGTCCAGCCCCAGCCCGCGAGTGACTGGCGTGCGCCCCGCTGCAACGAGGACGTGACTGCCCGAAACACGCTCGCCGTTGGCCAGTTCCAGCGTGACATTCTGGCCCGAAAGACCGGAGACCTTCACCGGCTTGGCGCCAACCCGAATGTCGATGCCCTCTTCGCGGAGCGCGGCTTCAATCGCCGAAGTGACGTCTTCATCCTCGCGCATGGCGACGCGCGGCGCTTCCTGGATCAGCGTCACCTGGCTGCCAAGACGCCGGAAAGCCTGCGCCATTTCTAGGCCGATATAGCCGCCACCCATGACGATCAGGTGCTCAGGCAGCGTCTCCAGTTGCAGCGCTTCCACGTGGGTGAGCGGTTGCGCATCCCTCAAACCGGGGACGTCCGGAATAGCAGCCGTCGTACCGGTGTTGATGAATACGTGCTCGCCTTCGATCACCCGCTCCGCTCCCTCGTTCATCCGCACGTGGAGCTTGCGCGGCGCGATGAAGTGTCCTGTGCCCAACACGAGTTCCATTCCCGAGGCGATAAACGCCTTGAGGTTGGTGTCGACCATGCCGCCGACCACGGCACGCACGTTCCTGGTGACCTCTGCCATATTGGTTGCGGGACGAGTAAGCGCCTCGCCCCCGGACGACTGACTGCTACGCACGTGAGCAATCCGCGCGTTCTGGATCAGGGTCTTGGTGGGGATACATGCCACATTGATACATGAGCCGCCAATCATGCCGCGTTCGATCACTGCAACCCGCTTGCCCGCTTGCGCCAACTCCATGGCAAGCGTCTTGCCACCTTTTCCTCCGCCGAGGAAAACGTATTCATAGTGTTCAACATTTGGTTCAATGTTCGACATGATGGGATCCTCTTTGTTCTCGGGTTTCGCAAGGGGTACGGTATCGGCCGGCAAGTTGCAAGGCAACTCGCATGACTCTCAGTTAATTCTATGAAGGTTGCCGACGTACGCAGATGCCTGTGTTACTCACAAAGATGCCCGATCGTCTCAACCTCACGGCAAGACGCTCGGCACATAGAACCCCGGCTGCGTAGCTGCAGTTAAAAAATGATTTGTCAGGCAAGGTGGCTGCCCTCAATATCTGCAGGCAGCCGCGGAGGATTTCCCCGGTGCGTCCTTAAAAGCTGACCTTCCTGGTGTCGCTTCGTTAATTATGGATCTTCTTGTTTTCAAACTCCTCGTTACGCCGCTGTTGCTGGTGGCCGCCAGTATTGCGGTGCGCCGCTGGGGCGAAGCGATCGGCGGATTTGTGGTGGGGCTGCCGCTCACGTCTGGGCCGGTTTCGGTGTTCCTGACGCTGGAGCATGGGCCTGCCTTTGCGGCACAGGCTACGGCGGGTTCGCTGGTCGCGACGGCCGCGCAGGCAGCCCTATGCGTTGTCTATTGCAGACTGGCGACCCTGGGATGGACGGTGGCCCTGGCGGGCGCCAGTGCGACGTTTGTCGTCGTAGCCGGCCTTCTGCAATGGAGCGCTTTACCGGAAAATGGCCTGTTTCTGGTCGCCATTCTGGCGGTCATGCTCGCACTCAACCTCCTCCCTAACAGAGCCGCCCGAACCGCCAGACTCGATCCGCCGTGGTGGGATTTGCCCTTACGTATGGTGCTTATCGCCTGCCTCGTGGTCAGTGTGACGCTGATCGCGCCATACGTCGGGCCTAAAGCGAGCGGCGTGCTCGCGTCATTCCCCTTCATGGCGATCATCCTGACGGTTTTCGCTCACCGCATGATGGGCCATGCGGCCGCGCAGCAATTGCTGCGCGGCGTGGTGACGGGACTTCTGGGTTTTGCGGCGTTTTTCTATGTGCTAAGCCTGACGTTGACGCGGACGAACCTGTTTGCCGCATACGGTGGCGCGATTCTCTGCACGCTCGCAATACAGGCTGTCTCCCTGTACCGGATGCGCCTTCCGCTCACCCTGCCCGCGGAGTAAGCCCAAGGCAAGCGGAGCGCCCGCGCTAACTGACTCCAGCTAAAGCACGTTGAGCATCGCCAGCGCCGTTTCCTGCAAAGGCTGCAATACGCGGCTTAGGGCGGCTTCGGTCTTTTCCTTTCCCATCGGCATGTTCGTGCTGAGCGCCGCGACGACTTCGCCGTGCCGGTTCTTCAGCGGCACCGCGATGCCTCGCACGCCAATCTGGAGTTGCTGCTCAATGACAGAAAAGCCCTCTGCGCGCGCCTGGCGAATCGTTTCCATCAAACGGGTCTTGTTCGTCAACGTGTGCGGCGTAAACGGGAGCAGTTCCGTGCTGTCCAGCCATTCGCGCACGGAATCCATGTCGGATTGATAGGCAAGCAACACGACACCGGGTGAAGCGAGCGCAGCCGGCACGCGCGCGCCAAGCACGAAGCCCGTCGTCATCACGCGCGAGGTGCCGTTGCGTGCGATGAATACCAGCTCCCATTCGTCTAGCACGCTGACATACACCGACTCGTTGATTGCCGCGCTCAACTGCTGCAAGTACGGCTGAACCCGCTTGGGCAAGCGCGCTGAATCGAAGTACGACCACCCTACCCGCAACACACGCGGCGTCAACCCGAACTGCTTGCCGTCGCCCTGAACGTAGCCAAGATGCTCGAGGGTCAAGAGATATCGGCGCGCCGCCGTACGTGTCATGCCGGTTCGCGCGGCCGCCTCGCTAGGCGTCATGCGCGCATGCTCGCTATCGAACGACTCGAGAATCGCCAGTCCCTTTTCCAGACCGGCAATCCAGTCGCGCTTGTCCAACGGCGGTCTCGTCATAGAGAAAACCCTTATTTTGCGCGTTCAACGCACTATCATGCGCGATTATCGCGCGAACCCCTCGCTTTGTGCTTGGGACTTCGCATGCATCGCTCATATGCTCCATTCATCGGAAACGCGGAACGCTGGAGTGGCGATGAAAATTACCGGACGTACCCGGGTCTTCTACTGTATGGCAGACCCTATCGACCAGGTGCGCGCACCTGAGGTCTTCAACGAAGTATTTGCGAGGCACGAAGTGGACGCTGTGATGGTGCCGATGCGCGTGCATGCCACGCATCTCGAAGTCACCTTGCGAACGCTGTTCGAATCACCCACGGTCGGTGGCGTGTCTCTGTCGATTCCGCACAAAGCTGCGGGAGCGACGATCGTCGACCGCTGCTCGCCTGCCGCGACCGTGGCCAATGCCGTGAACGCCATCCGCAGGAGTCCGACGGGCGGGCTGGAAGGCGAGCTTTTCGATGGCGAAGGCTTCCGTCGCTCGCTTGATCGCGCTGAGATTGCGTATGTGAACCGGCGCGTTCTCGTGATCGGTGCCGGTGGCGCGGCTTCGGCGCTCGGCACAGCGCTCGCTGCGGCAAACGTAGCGGAAATCGCCGTGTACGACCCCAACCGCGCAAAAGCCGAACAACTCGCGAAAGTGCTGCGCAGCGAATTCGGAATTCGCGCTGAGTGTCTGGCCAACAACGATCCGCGCGGCTTTGACCTGATCGTGAACGCGTCGCCTCTCGGCCTGAAAGATGCGGACCCGTTGCCGGTCGACGTCAGCGCGCTCGAGCCACACGCCGCCGTATGCGACATCCTGATGAAAAATCAGCCTACGCCGCTCCTGCGCGCGGCCTCGTAGCCGAGCCCGGCTTCGACATGCTGATCCAGCAGACGCCCCTTTACCTCGATTTTTTTGGTTACCCCGAGCTGGCCGCATCGGTTCGGTCTGACGATTCCTATTTGCGAACTATGCTGCTCCCCAGCGAAATGTCATCGGCTCGGAATCTCACGACGTGCCAGTGAAACAGGCAGACGCAACGCCGGGTGCAATCCCTGAAAATGAGCGTTAATCGCGCATTTGCGTTCGATCACCGTTCCGTCTACCCCATTAAAACATTGCCCACCCAACGACGGCCCCTTATTCTGGAATCACCGTTAGTGCAGCAAGCGCCACTGCCGGCCAGCCGCAAACCGAACCGGTAAAACGAAACACATTCGAGACACGCCATGACATTCGCAATTCGATCTCCCGAGGCCCCTACCTTCGTCCGCTCCGAAAAGAGCCGTGCGCGCAAAGCAGCGTTAGGCAGCTTTGTTGGCGCAGTTGTCGACTGGTACGACTTCCTGCTCTACGGCATCGTCGCCGCGATCATTTTCAATCACGAGTTCTTTCCGCAGATCAGCCCCGCGATGGGCACGCTCGCCGCGTTCGGCACCTTCGGGGTGGGCTTTCTGTTTCGCCCGCTCGGCGGCGTCGTCTTCGGGCATTACGGCGACCGCCTCGGGCGCAAGCGCATGCTGGTGCTGACCGTCATGATGATGGGACTGTCCACCGCGCTGATCGGCTTCTTGCCGACCTTCGCGACGATCGGCTGGTGGGCGCCGGCGTTGCTCGTGTTGCTGCGAGCGATTCAGGGCTTCGCCGTCGGCGGCGAATGGGGCGGCGCGGCGCTAATGGCAGTCGAAAGCGCACCGGAGAAAAAGAAGGCGTTCTATAGCAGCGGCGTTCAGGTGGGCTACGGCGTCGGGCTCATACTCGCCACCGGCATCGTGTCGATCCTGAGCCAGACGATGGACAACGAGACCTTCAGGACATGGGGCTGGCGCATTCCCTTCGTCTTCAGCGTGGTGCTCGTGCTGATCGGCCTGTGGGTACGCTCGAGCATGGAAGAGTCGAAGGAATTCATCGAGAAGGTGGAGAAAACCCATCATCGCGCCCGCCTGCCGATTGTCGAAGCCCTGCTTAAACATCCGAAGTCCTTCCTGCTGATCATCGCGCTGCGTCTCGCCGAACTCTTCACGATGTATATCGTCACGGCATTCGCACTCAGCTATTCGACGAACAATCTCGGCATGCCGCGCCAGTTCTTCCTCAACATCGGCCTGCTCGTGGGCGTGGTCAGCGTCATTACGATTCCCTGCTTCGCGCTACTTGCCGACCGCTTCGGACGCCGCCGCATCTACATCATCGGCGCGCTCGTCGGCATGCTGAGTGCCGTGCCGTTCTTCCTCGCCCTCGATGCGCGTTCGACGCTCTGGATCGTCGTGTTCGCAGTGATGCTGGCCAACGTCGCGCATGACATGGTGGTCAGCGTCCAGCAACCGATGTTCACCGAACTGTTCGGCACAGAGTATCGCTATAGCGGCGCTGGCGTGGGCTATCAGGTCGCGAGTGTGGTGGGCGGTGGCTTCACGCCGTTCATCGCCGTCGGCCTCGTCAGCCTCGCGGGTGGCTCGTGGCATCCGGTGGCGGGCTATCTGGCGGTCGGCTGCCTGCTGTCCCTGGTCGTCGCCGCCCGGATGAAAAAGCGCTGCTAAACAGTCCGGGTGGCCGCGAGGTGCCGGTCTACAGGAAAGGACACCGCACGAGGCCGCCCGCCATGCACAACCGACCCAATCGTCCGTCGAGGAGACATAACATGACTTCACCCTGCATCATCACCGTAGCGATCACCGGCTCTGTGCCGCGCAAGAAGGACAATCCGGCCGTGCCCATTTCGATCTCCGAACAGATCGAGAGCACGCAGGAAGCCTTTGAAGCGGGAGCAACGCTCGTTCATCTGCATGTCCGCGACGAAGAGGAGAAGTCGAGTTCCGATCGCGCGCGCTTCGCCGAACTCCAGGAAGGCATTCGCAAGCATTGCCCGGGGATGATCGTGCAGTTTTCGACGGGCGGCCGCGGGCGGTCTTTTGAGCAGCGCGGCGCGATGCTTGATCTGCGCCCAGACATGGCGTCGCTCGCGACGGGATCCGTGAATTTCCCCACCACGGTGTACGAGAATCCCCCCGACTTCGTGCGCTCGCTCGCGGCTTCCATGCTCCAGCACGACGTGAAGCCGGAGATCGAGATCTTCGATCTGGCCATGCTGTACAGCACGGTCGACCTGGTCGAGCAAGCTCTGCTCAAAGCACCGGTACATGTGCAGTTCGTAATGGGCGTCAAGAATGCACTGCCCGCTCGCCGCGAAATTCTGGAGTTCGAAGTGAAGCAGCTCAACGCACTACTGCCCGACGCGACCTGGACCGCCGCCGGTATTGGCCGGCATCAGCTCGAAGTGAACCACTGGACCCTGCAGATGGGCGGACACTGCCGCACCGGTCTTGAAGACAACGTCCGCTGGGACAAGGACACGCTCGCGGCCAGCAACGCACAACTGGTCTCACGCGTTGCCGCGCTTTGCGCCGAGTACGAACGTCCCGTTGCGAGCGCGGCACAAGCGCGTGAGCTGTTGGGGTTGAGCCCGGTCTGAGCGAATCGATTGCGGGCGACGCATGACAGAGTCGCCCGCAGATTTTCGCTCAGCGCAGTTACCGGCTACCAGCCGCCAGACTCACGTCGGCGACGGCTTGCCGGCCTGCTCGCGGACAACATAGTCGGCATACCAGTCCGGCCAGTTTTCGTCATGCTGTCCGGACAGCTTTTCATGCTCGCCGTGCGCGGCCGCGGCGCGTCGGAGCGCCCCTGCAAGCTCTAGCGACGAAGTGAATGTCGTGACCGGCGTGTCCGTCCTTCCAGGGAGTCGTGTGGTCACCTCCTGGAAGACCCAGCCATTTCCGTCGGGATCGCTGAACGAGGCGAACGAACCGTAGCTGCGCCGCGCCGGCTGCAGACCACTCACGCGCCCTTCCTCACCGGCGTGATGGAAGAGGCCGCCAGCGTCATGAAAAACCTCGCTCACCTCGATACCGCGCTCGACAAGCGCTGCGCGCACTGCCTCTATATCCGACACAATGAGATGGAGCCCCTGCGCCGAGCCCGGCTCTTGCGTCGTGACACCTTTGCCGAAGAGGATCGAGGATTGCGAGCCCGGAGGCGTGAAATGCACGACCCGAAACTGGTCATCTTTCGCAATATCGACGTCGAGCCTCCAACCCAATTCAACGTAGAACTGCTTGGCGCGATCGACGTCGGAGACCGGAATGACAACGACCTCGAGCTTCATGTCGACCGTCTGTTTCTGTGTATTGCTCACGTCAGGCTCCTCATGATTTGATGATTTCAGGGCGCTACCCGTGACCTGAAAATTACCGTAAAGGACACAGCCGAGTCGATTGAACCTTCGTATGAGTGCCACATACGTTGATGATCTCGGCGACGCAACCGGCCCCCGGCGTTGACGTATTGCAACCCGCGCATGTATCGGGTGTGTGTTCAGAAGACCTGTCAATTGCAATGTTGCGTACCAAGGAATTGCTTTATGGACACACTGTGATACGCATAACCCTAGAATCGGTGCCTCACACCAATCGCAACGAGGGTTTGCGTATCCGTGCCCGAGTTCACATCGAACGAACCGATGGAGGCAGTGGCCGCCACGGGCTTCCCGCTGGTATTCAGCGTCGTGCCAGTGGCTTTCTGCCAACCGGCGAGCACGTACAATTCGGTCGCTTTCGACAGCGAATAGTCGTAACCCAGGTTCACCTGGTTATAGGTTGCAGACTCATCCCCGCTCGACTTCGTAAAGATATAACCCAATGCCGCGACACTCGCCCGCGTCACCTTGTATTGGGCGTATGCGGTTACCAGGTTGAAACTTTCCGTCCGCGCGAATAAGGAACTGGCGTCGGCCGCATACTGAACATTGCTGTACGTCACGCCTACGGTCAACGCATCCTTGGCGTAGTTCACCCCTACCCTTGCAATGCTGATGGATTTAGCCGAGGCATAACCCTGGTTGATCACGGAATTGAAGAAGGAGTCCGAACTGCTAGTCCAGGTTCGAACGCCGTTGACTATCGTATCGCCGCCGCTAGCGTGATAGTAGGCCGCCGCTGCGGTATAAGGTCCCCGCGCATACGCAACGCCAGCGCCGTACGTTTGACCCGAGCCCGTGTTTCCGGCAATGCCTCCAAAACCATACATCGCTTCGTAGGTGAATCCGCCATAACTGGGGCTGACATATTTAATCGAGTTGTTGATACGGACCGTATCGTCGTAATTGTCGATGTCGCCCGGCGTGCCGAAGCTCTTGCCATACACCGCATCGGCTGTCAGCGGCAAGATGAGATCGACATTGGGATCGTACTGCCGCCCCAGCAGCAACGAACCCAGTGTCTTGTCTGTCAATCCCGTGAACGCCTGGCGACCGAATTCCCGTCCCCCCTGGTTCAGATTTCCCGTCCCGAGATCAAAGCCGTTCTCCAGCAGGAAGATGGCTTTTAGCCCGCCACCAAGGTCCTCGCTGCCGCGAAATCCCCAGCGGTTGCCATGCAGGAGGCCATTCGTGAACCTGACCTGGTTGCTCACGGGGCTGCCGTCGGGCGCCGCTACGTTATGAAGATATCCTATGCCGCCGTCGACGGAACCATACAGTTCCACGCTGCTTTGTGCCTGCGCGATGCGCGCCCCGAACGTGCTTCCCGCGATAGCTGCGACGACCACCACTAGTCTGCGTCTCATCTATTTTCCTCCGTTCGGATTGTCAGGCCGCTTCTTCTTCCTGTACTTGTCAGGAGCGATTCCTCACGTCACAGCACATTGAAGCACGTGCACCGTCATGCTGTTAACTGCCGGCGTGGAACAAGTGTTCTTCTATTTCTCAGGTATCCGTAAATTGCGAACTTTGATGAGAGAAAAGCGTGGTCCAGCGGACGATATCAACATCGTAGGGCGTCCGATTCGAAGACGCAATGATCGCAACGAACTCCGCGTTTCCGGTCGTGCAACAACGAATCCAGCTATCGACCGCGCGGCACAGAACGGCATTACGTCCGTCCGTATGCGTTCTTTACTAAAGAACTCGCACTCTTTACAACGGCTTTAGATAGGGATCGATATCATCGCTCCGCTTGACGCCGCTAGACCTCAGCCAGGCGTTATTGTCAGGAGTGAAATCATGTTTGAAATCGGAAAAGAATATTCCCGGGAAGATATTCATAGGGTGACGGGTGGATGCAAGCAGGCATTCCTGCCCGTGAAGGGTGGCAAGGTCGTCGCCGCGCGATTGCGCCAGGATCTGAATCCCTACGCCCCGGACGTCATTGTTTGCGACAGCAGCGCCGCTGCCCGTGCGGCCGGTCGAACGCTTGCGCGACAGACCGACCCGGTTCCTGTTTTTGTGCGAACGGCATCCGACCGTTTTCGTTACGTGGGTGACTACGTCACGGAGGAGTCGCTCACCGCGCCGCTCGACTACGAGAAGTACGTAAAGAACAGTGGTTTTACGCTGGGTCAGATTTCTCGCGTGCTCAAGATGAAGCGCCGTTGACTCAACGTGTTTCCCGCGCCGACCTACCGTCTCCGTTGGTCGCTGCCGGCGCGGGCCGACGACCTATTCACCGGAAGCGGTCGTCGAAGTGGTCACCGCTTCTGCACGCTTTGCGGTGAAATTCCAGCGTAGCGCCGTGGCCGTGTCCACCGGCGCCGGCAGCAGACCTGCGCGGTAGAAGATGTCGGCAATCTTCTGCTGCTCACCGAAGTTCTGCGGCTCGACAGCGCGTACGGCATAGCTGCGGCGTCCATTCGCACGCTCGATCGTCGCCGCGTCCAGCCCCCAGATGGGCGCGAGCAGCTTTGCCGCATCATCGGGATGGGCGCGAACCCATACGCCCGCGGACGTCAACTGCTCGAACACGGTGTTAATCACATCTGGATGGGCCGCGGCGAAGCTGCTGGACGCAAGGTAATACCGTTGATAGGAGGCGAGGCCTTCGCCATTGGCAAGGATGCGTACGTCCGGCGCTTTGTCGACCGCCGCGACATACGGGTCCCAGGTGACCCACGCATCCACGCTGCCGCGCTCGAATGCGGCCCGTCCATCGGCGGGCGTCAGATAACTGATGTGCACGTCGGCCGGCGCCAGACCCGCTTTGGCGAGTGCTGCGAGCAGCAGATAATGGCTGCCCGCAGCCTTGGTCACCGCGATGCGTTGGCCCTTCAGATCGGCAAGCGTATGCAGCGGCCCGTCGCGCTTCACAATGATCGCCTGGGCGCCGGGCGACGGCGCTTCCTGCGCCACGTACACAAAACGCGCATGAGCAGCCTGGGCGAACACCGGGACCGTATCGGCGACATCGGCGCTAAAGTCGACCGCGTCGGCGTTGAGTGCTTCGGTTAGCGGCAAGCCGCTCGCAAACTCGTTCCAGGTCACGCTCACGCCCAGTGGAGCGAGCGCCTGCTCGAGCGAGCCACGCGCTTTCAGGATCGTGATGAGCGTAGAGGACTTTTGATAGCCGATACGCAGCTTTACGGGCGTCGAAGAACTGGCAGCGGTTTGCGCGTGAGCGCAACTCACGGCGAGCAACGAAGTCAACGCTGCGCGGGCGAGCAAACGGAAGATAGAAAGTGTCACGGCTCGGAATTCCAGTGTGGCAAACGCGATCAAACTGCGATCGTAGCAATGCCGCGTCACACGGATAAGCGAGCGTTTTAGCTATGCTTAGCAGCCAAACGCATATGACACGCGGATATGGACTGGCCTCGCGGAGTCCATCCTGCGCTCTGCGGTACACCGAGATCAGAAAAATAGGCTAAGGTTCCGACTATATCGGACCCCTATGTCCGTAATTGATCCCGGGATACGGCGATGGATAGCCTCAGCGGTATTGCGATGTTCGTGCAGGTGGCAGAAACCCGCAGTTTTACGGAGACGGGGCGATTGCTCGGGGTATCGTCTTCTGCCGTCGGCAAAAGCATTGCGCGCACGGAGGAACGCCTGGGCGTGCGGCTGTTTCATCGCAGCACGCGCAGCATCACGCTGACGGCGGAAGGCGCCTTGTTCCTGGAGCGGTGCCGGCGCATCCTGGGCGAGGTCGAAGCGGCAGAAGCCGAACTCTCCGATGCCGCCGGCAGTCCGCGTGGCAGGCTGCGCATCAGCACGCCGCAGTTGTCCGGGTTGATCATGCCGGCACTGGACGGCTTCATGGTGCAATACCCCGAAATCGAACTTGACATCGATCTCTCGGATCGCATGGTGGACATCGTCGAAGAAGGTTTCGATGCGGTCATTCGCACGGGTGAGCAGCACGACTCAAGGCTGGTATCGCGCCGTCTCGGTTCCTGCGGTCAGGTGCTGGTGGCCTCGACCAGTTACCTGAAGAAGCGGGGTGTACCCAAACATCCATCCGAACTCGTCCGGCATGCCTGCCTACTGCATAAATTCCCTGCCAGCGGCAAGCTGGAACGCTGGCCGTTTCAGCTCGCCGCATCGGAGGCGGAGCCGGAGCTGCCGCAGACTTTCGTCAGCAATACTATTGAAGTGCTTGGCTTTCTTGCGCTTCAGGATAAAGGACTGGCTTTCCTGCCGACCTTCCTCGTCCGGGATGCACTGGCGAGCGGGGCGTTGCAGGTCGTGCTGGATGATTTCATCGACCAGACCGTCACCTTCTGGATTTTGTGGCCGGCGAGCCGCTACGCCTCGCCCAAGCTGCGGGTTTTCATCGACTATGTCAGCGAGAATCTGCAAATCTAGATCGAGCGGCGCTGCCCCCGTGCACCACTACGCAGTAGCGGACAACGCCTGCGCGACACGCTCACGCAGCGTCGGCAACACATCCGCTTCGAACCACGGATTGCGCTTGAACCACGCAATGTTGCGCGGTGACGGATGAGGTAATGGAATCACCTGCGGGCTGAAGTCTCGCCACCGCAGGAGGGTATCGGTCAAGCTCGTACCGTTTGCGGCGCCGAGTCCAAACCGCTGCGCATATTGTCCGATTAGCACCGTAAGCCGGATTGAGCGCAGTTGTGCCAGCAATTCATGGTGCCAACGTGCGGCGCACTCGGGCCGCGGTGGCAAGTCGCCGCTTGCGCCACGGCCAGGGAAACAGAAGCCCATCGGCACAAGAGCGAATTTTGTATCGTCGTAAAAGGTCGCATCGTCGACGCCGAGCCAGGTGCGCAGACGAGCGCCGCTCGCATCGCTCCATGGAACACCTGAGGCATGCACTCGCGCGCCGGGCGCCTGGCCGATGATCAGAATCCGCGCGCGTTCGGACGCCACGACGACCGGGCGTGGGTCATGCGGCAGAAAGGGCGCGCAGATCGTGCAGGCGCGGATCTCGCGCAATAAGGTATTCAGAGGGATTTGCTTCGTCTTCGTAACAGTCATGTGGGTGATGGCATACAGGCATGCAGACGGATCAGAGTTGTTTACTGTAGCCTGGTTCTTCAAGTGTGCGACAAAGCCAGTCGGTTCAAGGACCGCGGATGCAGTACAGACAACCGACCGGCACGTGAGAGGCGTCGCAATGCCCTCATCCGCCTACCTGGCCGCAGACATCGCGAATTCCGCACCTTTGCCGATGCTGTCGGGCCAGCGCTGCATGACGCTCTTGTAGTGCGTATAAAAGCGCACGGCTTCCTCGCCGTACGCGTGATGATCGCCAAACAACGAGCGCTTCCAGCCCCCGAATGAATGCCAGGCCGGCGGCACCGGACTCGGTATGTTGATGCCCACCATGCCGATGTGAATCTGCCGGGAAAATGTGCGCGCCGCGTTGCCGTCGGAGGTGAAAAGCGATACGCAGTTCCCCAGTTCGTGCGCGTTGACGAGTGCGATCGCACTCGCAAGATCAGGCACGCGGACAACCGACAGGACCGGCCCGAAAATCTCTTCCCGATAGATGCGCATATCAGGCTTCACGTCGTCAAAGAGCGAGCCGCCGAGAAAGAAGCCCTCTTCGTGACCCGGCACGGTACGGTCACGACCGTCGACCACCAGCTTGGCACCTGCCGCGATGCCCGCATCGATATAGTCCAACACTTTGGTGCGATGCGCGGCGCTGATGAGCGGCCCCATGTCCAGATCAGGTTCCATGCCACCGCCCATCCTGAGCGAACGCACACGCGGCACAAGACGCTCGACCAGTTCATCGCCAATACGCCCTACCGCCACCGCGACTGAGGTCGCCATGCAGCGCTCGCCCGCCGAGCCATACGACGAGTTGATCAAGGCTTCGACGGCCTGGTCGAGATTGGCGTCGGGCATGACGACCAGATGGTTCTTCGCACTGCCCAGCGCCTGCACGCGCTTGCCGCGCTTTGCGGTTTCGCTGTAGATGTATTCGGCGACCGGCGTCGAGGCGACCACCGACATCGCGACGACATCAGGGTGCTCGATCAGCGCATCGACGACGGCCTTGCTGCCATGCACGACGTTGAAGACGCCTTTGGGAAAACCCGCCTCGATGAACAGCTCGGCAAGCCGAATCGAGGCCGACGGCGTGCGCTCCGAGGGCTTGAGGATGAACGTGTTACCGCATGCGGCTGCCATCACGAACATCCAGCACGGCACCACCATCGGGAAGTTGAACGGCGTGACACCCGCGGCCACGCCAAGCGGCTGACGCAGATTCCAGTTGTCGATCCCGCCGATGATCTGGTCGGTGAACTCGGTCTTGAGCAGGCTCGGAATGCCGCACGCGAATTCGACGATTTCGATACCGCGGACCACCTCGCCCTTCGCGTCCGAAAACAGCTTGCCGTGGTCGCGCGTAATGAGCTCCGCGAGTTCGTCGCTATGTGCCTCAAGCAGCTCCTTGAACTTGAACATCAGACGAGCGCGCGTTAGCGGCGCGGTTTCGCTCCAGGCCGGGAACGCCGCTTTCGCAGCGTCAACGGCCGCGGCAACTTCCGTCGTGCTTGCGACCGGCACGCGAGCCGACACCCGGCCTTGCGCCGGATCGTATACGTCGGCGAACTGCCCGCTCATGCCAGCGGCGCGTTGACCGTCGATGAAATGACTCAACTCGCGCACGCGCGCGGCGCCTTGATCTGCTTCGCTCATATGTCCTCCGATGGGGGATGCGGGCGTTGTCCGTCTTTGCCCGCGCCACGACTTCGAATGCAGCGTACCCTCGCCGCCGCTTGATGTCGAACGACGCGCTACTGACCTCGTGTCGAACCCTCTTTCGGCGGCTTAAGCGACGTCCAGCGTCAAGTCGGAGAAATCTGCTTGTGGATCAAGGCGCGCCGTGCACCGCGCGCCTTCGAAGCGGCTGTGAATTGACCCATAAGGGCTGTTAACTTTGCCTGCCCGGCGTTAACTGGTGTCGTGTTTTGCACAGCGGGCAACAATAACTAACGGGCACATAGAAGACGAACTGTGCAGTGACGTGCCGGGCTTACCCGACCAGATCGAGCCCTTGCAGCAGTCGCCGCGCGAGACGTGGTTGACGCAGTTGCTCCAGCCACCATTTCAGGGCGCGCCCTTCGTGATCGCCACGCCACGCGACATACAGCTTGTTGGGTTCGCGCGGATCGACCGTTTCTTTCTCAACCAGATCGCCGCGCTTGAGCAATGACGCAATGCGACGTTTTGGCAGCCAGCCGATACCCAGCCCTTCGCGCTGTGCAAGAATCTTCGCCCGGATGTTGGGTACAGCAAGCGACGCCTGGCCGCCAACGAGTCCGTAGGCACGTGCGGGCGCCAACTTCGCCGAATCGGCAACGACGATGCCACGATATGCCGCAATGTTTTCCCGCTTGAGCGGCCCTTTGACCGCCGCCAATGGATGACGCGGTGAAACAGCAAATATCCATTCCATCGCACCCAGGTCGAACCAGCGCAGTCCGGGTATGGCAGGGGGATCATTCGTAGCCCCTATAATCAGATCCGCTCTGCCATCGCGAAGGGCCTCCCACGTGCCGCTTAGCACTTCATTCGTCAGACGTAGCTTGACCCCGGATTGCAAAGCGTCAAACGTGCGGATTACCGGCACGAACAGTTCGAACTCGATGATTTCGTCGGTCACGATCCACAGACGATCCTCCCACCCGTTGGCAATCTGCCGAACCCGCTGCGTCATGCGCGCCATGTCCTGCATGAGCCGCCCCGCCTCCTCCGCCAGCAACAGCCCAGCCGGCGTGAGTTGTAAGCGATAGCGCCGACGATCGAACAGCAGCGCATCGAAGCGGCTCTCAAGCTGGCGTGCGGCATGCGAAACGGTTGACGGCGCCTTGCCAAGTTGAGCGGCCGCGCGCGACAGGCTCCCCGTTTCCCGAATCGCGTCCAGAAGCGCGAGTTCTTCCTCTGACAACATGTGCAACTCCATCGAACGTGTACATCGGGAAAATCGTACGGCAAAAGCATCGACTCGGTCCATCATGCATTAACAAACACGAGTGCCTCTTTTCAGCAGGCCACGTGTCGCGCGCCTGGTTTGCCAGGTTCCCGCGCATTTTCTAACCCAATATCTGACCTATCATGACCACGATTCTGCAAATCAACTCGGCAGCCCGCTCGCAAGGCGCTCAATCAACCCTGCTCGTCAACGAGCTGACCGAGAAGCTTCAACAATCGAATCCGGGCGCGCAAGTCGTCGTTCGTAATCTGCAAGCTGAGCCGCTGCCCCACCTCAACGATTCGATCCTCGGCGCGTTCTTCACGCCGGCTGACCAGCGAACCCCGGAACAGGCTGCCATCTCTGCTCGTAGCGAGGTGCTGATTGCCGAACTGCAAACGGCCGACATCATTGTGATCGGCGCCCCGATGTATAACTTCGGCATTTCGTCGCAACTGAAGACGTATTTCGACTTCATCGCACGTGCCGGCATCTCGTTTCAGTACACAGCCAACGGTTCGGAAGGTTTCGTGAAGGGCAAGAAGGTCTTCGTCGTGACGGCACGCGGCGGCCAGTATGTCGGCACGCCGGACGATACCCACACGCCGTATCTGCAGGCCTTCCTCGGCTTCCTCGGCATGACCGATGTGACCTTCATCTACGCTGAAGGGCTGGCCATGGGCCCGGATGCGGCTAGTGCAGCGCTCGCTGGCGCACGCGAAGCGATCGCCGCTGCGTGAGGATGGACCGGTAGTGATCCGCTCTGCGGATTGCTACTGCTGATCGTGGCGCTGCATGCTTTGCAGGCGTACGCGTTGCCGGTCAGAAACAACGCCACGGGAGGGTTGACGTGGCGTTTTTAAATGAGGTTTTTTTGACCAAATATCTGACTCATCAGATACCTTGGGGGACGGCTTGAGAACAGCCGGCCATCAAGCCGCTTAAAGGACTCAACATGAACCCGGCACACAACGCGAGCGCGCCTTCGCCATTGACCGGCTGGCAGTTTGCACTGGGCGCGTTCGCGGTGGCCCTCGCCACCTTCATGAATGTGCTGGACTCGTCGATCGCCAACGTCGCGATCCCGACGATGTCCGGTGACCTGGGTGTGTCAGTGGATGAAGGCACGTGGGTCATCACGCTGTTCGCCGCGGCCAACGCGGTGGCGATTCCGCTGACCGGCTGGCTGACACAGCGGGTCGGGCAGGTGAAGCTTTTCGTGGCTTCGATTTTCCTGTTTGTCGTGGCTTCCGCGGTGTGCGGCCTCGCGCCGAATTTGCCCTCTCTGCTCGTGGCCCGTGTCATACAGGGCGCAGTGGCGGGGCCGATGATACCGCTTTCACAGGCGCTCCTGCTCAGCTCGTTTCCGAAGAATAAGAGCGCGAGTGCGCTGTCGCTGTGGGCGATGACCGCAACGGTCGGGCCGGTCGCTGGACCCGCTCTCGGCGGCTGGATCACCGACAACTACAACTGGTCGTGGATCTTCTACGTCAACGTGCCGGTTGGCCTGTTTGCCGCCGCAGTGATCTGGGCGCTCTACCGCAAGCGCGAAACGCCGTCGCGCAAGCTGCCGGTCGACAAGGTGGGGCTTTTCTCACTGATCGTCTGGGTGGGCGCGCTGCAGATCATGCTCGACAAGGGCAAGGATCTCGACTGGTTCAATTCGCCGGTGATCTGGGCGCTCGCTATCGTCGTGCTGATCGCGTTCCTGTTCTTCGTGATCTGGGACCTGACCGCGGCCAAGCCGATCGTCGACCTGCGTCTGTTCAAGGGACGCAACTTCCTCGGCGGCACCGTGGCAATATCGATCGGCTACGCCCTCTACTTTTCTAACCTCGTGATCCTGCCCACGTGGATTCAGGAAAGCCTGGGCTACCCGGCCGTCGATGCGGGGTT